>OGWY01000671.1_pt1 | contig 28312 bp, 33 predicted proteins | sample 1576121 | NCBI WGS metagenome assembly OGWY01 (sample SAMEA3541543, study PRJEB24748) | human gut metagenome | biome: human gut; feature: human-associated habitat; material: faeces | place: China | collected 2012 | reverse complement strand
AGAAATTAAATTTTTTAACCAAACATTTAGTTTATGGGAAACTTCAAGAACAGTAATGATCGCCTTTGTAGCAAATTTAATTTTCAAAAAAAATAATCATGAAAATTTTATTAATAAGAATATCAATATAAATATGTTTAATTTTATAAAAAAATATTACAAGTCATTTCTTTTATACTTCATAGGGATTATTCTTTTAGATTTTCTATATACTAAATTTTTCGATGATGAATTTAGTTTACTTAGAAGCTTTTCTCTCTCGGTTGTTTGTTTTTTAACTTCCCTAACAAATCCTAAAAAATAGCTTTAGTTATTTGCTTTTTTTGGCTATTCCTTTAGTAATTAAAGACTCACTTTTTATGATTTATAAATGCAAAATCTGTAATAGCAAGTTTTATAGACTATCTAATCTCAAAAAAACTTTAATAAAATTTATCTTGAGAGTTCAAAAAGGAAAAAATTGATTTTGATGATTCAGTTGGAATATTTATCAGAATTTTAACCTTATCTCTTAGTTTTTTTCTTTATCTAAAAAATTATTAGTTTACTTTTTTGCAAATCAAAAAGAATCCTCAGATTTAGTTTTTCTGAAGATTCTTTTTTTATCTATATGTTTATACCTAATTTTATTTATATATGCCTTAAATTTAATTTTATAGAGTCATTTTTCTTTATCTAGTTTTTCTTTTTTTACCGCTAATATATTTTCTATAATACCAGGAAATTTTATACCTAATTTGGTTAAATTTTCCATTATAGAAATAGACTCCATAATAATACAACCAGTAATCATGCAAACTCTAAGTGAAATATTTATATCATTTAAAAAACTAGATTTATCTAATTGATTCATTGTCATAATAGCAAGATATATCGCTGGTTTTCTGAGGATAAATCCTATATACATTTTTTTAGATAAAACATTTCTTTCTTTAACAGCTTTTAAAAAACCTGTAATACAATCTATAATCGTTAAACAAAATAAAACTCTTATATCTCCATCTATTCCACCTATAGCACTTACAAATCCTGCACTAAGCCAAAAAATTAAATTATGTAGATAATTAAGTAAATTTTCAAAAATATCTTTTATTTCTCTCCCCTCCAACTTTTAATACTTCTATTTCCAAAGAATCCTGTCAAATAAACCATTATTATTTGATACATCCTATCATCTATCGGAAATATCGGAGATTGTGTTTTAAATATAAATCCTATCCACATTCCTAAAAGATTACTTACAAGAAACCCACAAAATATGAATGCTATAAGAGGAAAAACCATACTTACTGCTTTTTCTAGACTAGTCCCTCTCTTATTACTAAAATCTTCAACCTCTAACTTTTTTAATTCTATCTCCATTTGACTTTGAGTATTTTTATCTGGAATAAATTTATTAATTATTTTCAAAGCCTCATCAACTATTATCATTTTATTCCTCCATCACCTGGTTCTTTTACACTAATATGATAAGGATCATTTAAAGATTTAAAATCCCAACCCCAATTTATAATATCTTGCCAACCGTAATGTTTAGCTATCTCTTTCATATCTTTTATAATATCCTCATAGTAAGCTCTCTCCCAAATAACTTCACCATTTTTATAACCTACTATATCAATTGCATTAGATTCCATTATATCCATTTTGAATCCACCTTGTGTTACAAGTTCCTCTTTATTCAGTAAATGTTTGCTCTTAGATACTTGACTTTTACCATTTTTAAGCATATGAGCTTGTTCTTCAGGAGTTCTAGCTCCATAAGTGATTCCTATATCTTTTTTTCCAAGAGCTAAATAAGTAGTTGCTAAAATTATTAATCTAGCATCTACCCCTTTCATTCTTGATATTGATGTTTTTCCAAATCTATATTTTAATTCCATATTAATTCTCTCCTTTTAATTATAAGTACATCCATTACATTTTTTAACTTCTCTACAATCTTCACAAGGTTCATCTTTGAGTTTGAATCCTATTAAAATCCCAATTATCAAAACCAATATGTAACTCATACTCACTCCCCATTATAAAAAATATACTATGCTTTCTATTGGCATTGGATAAAGTTCTTCTATAGGAATATTTATATCATCATAATTATTTGGAATTTCTAACCAAGCTTTTCTAAACCTATCTCTTTCTTTTTTCATCTCTTCAGTTTCCTTTATATCTCCTCGAAGAACTGCTTTATCATATAAGTCTAAAGCTCTCAATTGTTTTTCTCTTTCCATTCTAGCTTTTTCTTTTTCAGATTCTAATGTAATTATTCCTTCTACTATATAATCTTCTCTTGTTTTATCTATAATTTCATTATTTACTATTTTTTGAGTAGTTATATCGTATGAAATTATTTTTCCATTTTTCAAAATTTCATTTGGAGCTAATTGTCTTTGCCCTCTTTCTAGCTTTTCTTCTTCAGTTGCTTCTCTTATACTATCTTCTTCTACAATATATGTTATGAAATGCGGAAGATTATTCCCTTCATACTCCAATGCTTTTTGTTCATAAAACTCTTTATAATCTTCTTTTCTTTCTTCAAAAACTCCATATACTAACGTCATTCCTTCTTTTGCTTTTTCTCTATCTAAATATATATACATTTCTTTTCTCCTTTAACTAGCTCTTTTCCATATATTTACAGTATAATACTGTGGCATTATATTAAATGCTTCTCCACTTCCATTTTCTCCTACACCTACATTATGGCCATGTTGTCCTGCATAATGAATTGTTGGTTGTGCTCCACCTGTATTTTCTCCACCTGCTGAGTGTGTTGGATAACTTCCTCCATTAGGTGAATTACCTGCAGGTCTATTTGGTGATCCTCCATTATATCCAAAACATAATGGCATTTCATGAGTATGTGGTGGTTGACTATGTAAGTGTGCATCTTGTCCATGATTATGATTACCTTGTTGGTCTGTCCATGCACTGTGATTATGTCTTGGCATTTGAGCTATCGTTAAACTCATTGCATTTCTTCCACCTAGCTGTCCTGTTGCACCACTAGTTCCATATAAAAATCTTTCTTCTATTTTATTCCAAGTTGTTCCTGGAAACATTAATGCTGGATTATTTGCATTATCTAGTAATAATAATGCTCCAATTGGAACTAACCCTTCTCTCGCAGGTATAATACTTATAGTTCCTGAGCTATCTATATTTATTCCATTTCCTATTTTTACCCCTCCTAAAGTATTGCTATTCGCAACTGGTAACGAATAATTGTTTGCATTGTCTGCTATATTATCTAATTTTACTTTATCTTCTTTAGACATATGTCCATCTTTTATTTGGGTTACCTTTGTTGCAATATGATCTACTATACTAGTAAAAGCATTTTTTAATAGTTTATCTACTTTTAAAAATGACCTAGAGAATCTTCTTAAATCTACTTTGTCTTTTAATGTTAAAATTTCTAACTCATAATTTTCCGTTACAAGATCTCTTCCTGTATCCAAATCATTATCTGTTATTTCTTTTATTTGTCTTTCCTCTTTAGGCAATAATACTCACCTTCCTAATTTATAATATTTATTTCATAAAAAGCAGGAGAAACACTTCTAATAAACTCATGGAATAAATTAAATGTTTTTAGATTTTCTTTATTCTCTTCTAAAACTATAGTTAACAATTTATTAGCTTTATCATTAATTATGTCTAATATTTCTCCTACTTCAAAGTACTGACTAACTTTATATATAAAAACTTTATTAAATCTTTCATACTTTGCAATCTCTTTTGCTATCAATATGTTTTGTCTAGTTCTTATTCCTAAACTATTGCTTAATTTACTTCCATATATTTTTTCTAATCTATTTAAATTAACAGAATTTGTTGAAATTAATAGTGAACTTATCTTTTCCTGTTTCAATAAATCTAATCTTTGTAATTCTGTCGAGATAGTCTTAGCTAGTTCTACTATTAATTTAGCTTTTCTCATATATGGTGGCAAATTTAATAAAATCTTCTCTGTGAAATCTTTTGAAGTATCTATTCCTAAAACTGTCAATTCACTCTTAGATTTTAATTTAGCTGTATCTTTTATTACTGTTATTAGCTGATTTGAAATATGATTGGATATAGCTCCAATATCTTTAGAATCCAATGCAAAGTCATGAACTATATTTTCTAAAAACTCTTCTACTAATTGCTCATTCAGTTCCCAAACTTCTTTTTTTATAAGAGGTCTATTATTTCCTTTCATTATCTCTCTCCTAATCTATTGAAAATATCAAATAAGCTCTAGGTATCTTATAAATATCAGCTGCTCTTATCTCTTTCTTAAAATCTAAAGCTGAGAACAATATCATATTTCCATTCTCTTTAGAATCAAAAATTGCTATATGAGTTATCCAACCCCAATCTTCTGTCGCTGTAGGAAACTGTATATCTTCATGATTATATGTTTCTCCCAGCTTAGGTTCTATGTATTGTATTGGTTGCCTTTCATATGAAATTGCATTTACTTCACTTGAACTATTTCCTGCTTCTTCTGGATTAGCTTTCATTAGTCCTACATAAAGTTGTCTTGATCTCAAAACTTCATTTATAACAAGATTTTCTCCATAATTTGTAAAACCTGCCATTAACTAATTCCTCCTATTGTTATTGTATTTACCCTACATAATTTATCAGGCTCTATCACTAAATCATCTTTAATCCCATTTATTTTTAAATCTGATAACTTCTCAATACTTTTACAACTATTTATAATTGAAGCTATCTCAAAATATAAAATTCTTTCTTTAAAGATATTCTTAAAAAGAAATTCATTTAATGCTACCTTTATCTCTTCTTTTGCCTCACTCTCTAAATAGTCAGTATTAAGTTCTGCTTCAAAATCTAAAGCTATATCATTAATTACTACTGAATCTACTGTTAAATTAATATCTGATATAATCTCATTATCAATTAGATTCTTTATCTTATTTTTCACTTCTTCAGTTGCTATTGGATTAGTTTTTTCAGTTACAATTAATCTTACTGTACCTCTTCCATTCCAACATGGAATACATTTAACCTTATCAACTTCAGCTACCTCTTTAGCTTTATCTTCAAAGTAATATTGATTCCATGATATAGGTGGGTATTGAATATATCTTGAAACCCTAGCTTTTAATTCATCATCTGTTTCTTGATTTCTTCCTCCAGATATTTTAGTTAAATTTGTTACTGAAGTTAATCCGATATAATCCTCTTTAAATTTTGTTATCTCTCCAACTTCACAATTTCCCTTTTCTCCTGCTTGTACAGCTTCAACTTTAACAAAAGTAGATACATTAACTATCTCTTTTTCTTCAATTGTTCTATATTCATTAGATGAACTTGTAACTATAGTTCCCTTTTTTATTACAGTTCCATTAGCTCCAATTATTTTAACTTCTCCTGTAGCTGATATAGCTTCTATTCTTTCTTTTCCCTTATCCCTGACACACATATCTAAATCTATTCCTGTAGCTGTATCAAGAAATCTAGTGTTTAAATCATCACTATATAAATTTTCTTCCATAGCCATTTCAACTGCTACAGCTCTTAATATATCTCTTGCAAAACTTCCTATCTCAGTATTAAAAGATATTCTACTGGCCATTCTTTCTGTTATTTCATTTATCTTTTCACTATCCACTAAAATACCTCCTCATACTCTATTGCTCCCTCTTCTAACTCTAATATAAAACCACAATACATTTTTTCATCTACTTGAACTAACTGAAGATAATGAACATTTTTTATAAGTCTGTGATTTAATAAACTTTTATAAATATCATCTTTTATTAATTCAATATGAAATAAATCTGGAAATAGCTGCTTACCAACATATTTTTTTATATCTAATCCAAAGTCATACTTTAAATCTTTCTTATAACAATTCCAACTATTTCTATTAGTTAAAAATAACTTCTTTACCCATTGTATTACTAGTTCTTTATTAGTTAATAAATACTTAGGTTCATTCCCAGTAAAGTAGAAATCTCCCTTTTCAAAATCAAACTGTACCTCTTTGACTTTTATATTCTTTATCTCTTCCTCTTGCTTAATTTGATAATCTTCTATCTCTTTAGTTACATCTTTATATTTTGAATAACTACTTGGTAGCATCAGCTCTCACCACCTTATCTACTAAGTAAAAAATTTCATGTTCATTAGTTGGAACTAGTAATACCATATCTCCAACTTTTAAATCATCTGTCCATTCATTTGTTCCACTCAGTTTAAATGTACCTTTCCCTTTTAAAGTTCCTGAGATTGTTCCATGCTGATGTTTATGTGGCCCTGGTCCTCCTTCAGTATTTGATGAAGTTGTTTCTATCTCTCCATTTATAACTATCTCATCTACATTACCCCATGATTTAAACTCTCTAGTATATGTTGATATCTTTTCTTCTGATATAACTATATTTTTAGTTTTTAAAGTTATCTTAGGATCTATTTTTACTTCTAAATTAGGTGGAGCTTTTACCACTTCTCCTGTAATAGCTCCCATCCAATTTTTATTATTTCTAGTTACTAAAAGCCATGCTAAATCATTTATGGCTTTTTTGTATTTAATTTTATTATTCTTCATAATTCAATCTCTCCAAATCCATTTTAGCCATAATTCTCATATCTTTAGCAGCAATAGTATAAATAACTGATTTAACTTCAAATATACCTGCTATATCTAACTCTTGATAGTTTAACTTTAGAACTCTTCCAGGATTGATAATCTCAGCTATAAATGGAATTTCTACAGTTAAATTTTCAGATAACTTATTACTTAGTTTTAATATATTTTCAGCTTTATTTTTATTAATTCCAACTTCAGCTTCTTTTATGCTTATAACATCTTGAAGTAATCCATATCTTTTTATAGATTTATCATCTTTAGATTCTCCAACTTGAATATAATTATTTCCCTTTTGTGTATAAACCTTTATAGAGTTTTTCATATTCTCCATACTTCTGCTATAAACTGGTGGTTTTATATAGTTCAAAGCATTAAATTCAAAGTCCTTATTTATCCCTTTTATATAGGTTGTTGGTTTTAACTCATTAGATAATACTCTTACTTTATCTCTAGCTTTAAAATGAAATTTACCAAGTTCATAAGAGAAGTCATACTCTTTACCTTCTAAAGCTTTTATATTATCTATAATCTCTTTGATTATGCTTCCTATACTAGTTCCAAAATAAAATTTATCAATGTTGGTATTTGTTTCTTCTATAGTTCCAACTTCTCCACCTAAGACATTCACAAGTTCTCTAATACATATCTCTACTTTTACATCAACAAATTGGAATGTTTCTTTATTTTGATTTAAATAAAATGAATAATCCATAGCTTTAAACTTATTATCTTTTATAATTACTCCTGAAAATATCTCTTTATTATCAAGCTTTAAAATAACTAAATTTCCAATATCAATCTTTACAGAATCCTTAACTATATCAAACTCTAATTCCCAAGCAAATTCACTTAGGCTTTTACTTAAAGCCATTCCTCTTTTAACTAAATCAGTTATATCCAATATTTTATCTTCTGTATTTACTAATAGTACTTCTATCATCTAACTACTAAACTCCTTTGGTTTAAATTGGCTATACTTTGATTCTGTTTCATAACTTTTATGGTCCTTAGCTTCTACAAAACTTATAATAAACTCTATATCTCCCTCTCCTGTGCTATTCTTATTAAATCTTTCTATATAACATCTAAAAACTATTCCTAATCCTGTTATAACTAATTTTACAGGTTTATTTTTAGCTCTTATTTCTTCTATTGATTTAACACAAGCCCAATCAAACTTACTGTAATCTTCTGAAAATGGATAATATACTGCAGGGAAAGTACTTCTAAAGTTAATCTCTCTTATATCAATATCTTTTATATAGTTTATTTTCCCTGCTATTGTTTCAACCTCTTCTATGGTGTAATCATCTTTAAAATTTATTTGATCTGGCGTTATTGGAAACTTATATAGATTTTGAGTTAATACATTTTCCAACTGTGAATCTTCATCTATAATATAAACATTTACCTTTTTTAATATCTGAGCTACTTTAGATACATAATTATAAAGCCCTGTATTTTGATATAAGTCATAAGCTGTATTAGCTACTCCTTTAGTTACTTTATTTATTGCCCATTGAGATATTTGAAGTTCTGAATCAACACTTGCTAAACTAGATGTTGCTTTTAATCTTTCTAACTCTAAATTCATTTAAGCTCCTTGTAAATTAAGAATAGCTACTTTTAAATCCTCTACCATTCTTATTATTAATTCATCTCCACTTAGTTCTGGAGGAATTACTACAGATATAGTATGTCCACTTTTTATATTAACTATTCCATTCTTTATATTTTCTAATAAGCTGAGTATCTTCTCTTCAAATGATTGACTATCTACTTTGTCAGGTCCTTTATTAGAGCTATTATCTAAAACAACATTACCATCTTTATCTAGCTTAGTTTTAGATGTCATTAGTTTGGCCATACGACCTTCACCGTTTTTATCTCCTCTTAAATAAAATCCATTATGCTGCACTTCTTTAGATTTTTTACTATTAGAAATACTATAAGAAGTATTATTAACTTCGCTTTGTTCTACTTTTCCCTCTCCCAATAGTAATCTTTGCTTTTCAAGGTAGTCATCAATCTCTTTATCCATTTGTTCTTCTTGTGGTTTAGTTGCTCCACCATGTAAAACTGTATCTTTTACTTTTTTAGCTGCTTCTATTCCTTTTTGAACAAACTTTAATTTAGCCATCCAATTAACTAATGATTTTATTTTTTCTAATAATGGATCTATTGCTTTTTTAAACCATTCAACTTTTTTATATAGGAATACAAATCCCATTCCTACACCTGCAATAGCTGCTGCCACTCCTAATACTGTTCCTGTTATTGGAGCTAATAAAACATTCATAACTCCTAGCACTGCATTTAAACCACCACCACTTATTGCTGATACTAAAAATGCTGTTCTCAATATCTTTTGAACTGCTACTAAACCACCTGTTGCCAATGCTGTAGCTTTGGTCCATAAAGTTGTGGCCATAAGTACACCTTTATAAACCACTAATCCTGTTGTTACACCAGTTATTGCAAAACCTAAAACACTTGCTAAATAACTTCCACTATTTAACCAATTTCCAAATCCTGCTATTGCTCCTGCTGCTTCTGTAGCTAAGTAAGTTAAAGTTATTAAAGAAGGTTCTAAGAATTGGCCATAAGCTATTGCTACTTCTCCTAGCATAGATTTTAAACCTTTTAAAGCTCCACCTAATCCACCATTTAAAGTGTTTGCAAAGTCTTTAGCATATCCCTCTGAGTTTGCTATAGTAGAATTTAACTTATCTAAATCACTCATATCTAAGTTCATTATCCTTGTTACTGCTCTTCCACCCTCTTCTCCAAATACTTTATTTAATACATCAGCTCTTTCTACTTCACTAACTACTTTTAATTTAACTTTCATATCTTTAGCTATATCTATAAAGTTTTTAAATTTACCTTTATCATCTACAACATCAACTTTATATTTTGCTAGAAGTTCTCTTTTATCTGAATTCTTTAAAGCTGATAAAGCAGCTCTCAAACTATTACCTGCTCTTCCACCTTTTAACATTTCATTTCCTAATGATCCTAAGATACCTAATGTTTGACTTAAATCTAATCCAAACAATCTAGTATCTCCACCAACTTCTTTTATAGATTCTCCTAATCCTCTCACATCTGTTGAAGTTATATCTGCTGTCTTTGCTAACATATCTCCAACTCTTGTAGCTTCACTAGCTTCCATTTTAAAAGTTCTTAATGTACCTCCTACTAATTCAGCTGCCTCTGCTAATCCTAGTTCTCCTACTGTTGCTGTATTCAATACTCCACTCATAGCTGCTAACGATTGTGCAACTGTAAATCCTGCTTTTGAAAATGCTAGTTGTGCTTCTGCTGAATCTTGAGCACTCCATTCTGTACTTTTACCTAATTTTCTAGCTTGGTACTCTAACATTCTCATTTCTAAATAACTAGCTCCTGTTGTTGCTTTTAATCTTCTTAGAACATTATCAAAACTTACAAACTCATTTGTTGCTAATTTTATTCCTGCAATAACTGCTGCTATCTGAGAATATTCTTTTAATTTATCTATAAAATAATTAGTTTCTTCCTTAGCTTTCTTAGTTCCTTTAGCTGCCTTTTGAGTACTTTTAGATATCTTCTCTATCTCTTGAGAACTATATCCAGAGGTCTTTCCTAGCTTATCTATTTTATTTTCTAATATCTCAACCTCTTTTTCACCTTTAGAGGTTGCAATTACTTCTATTTTTAAAGTTTCACTTGCTATTTTATCCACCTCTTTACATCAAAGGGAGCTTTTACACTCCCTCATTTTGTTTCTTCATTAATTCTAGTTTTAATAACATACATGCATCAAAGAATGATTTTTCTATAGTATCTAATTCTGTTAGTGGCTTAGTAAAAATATTATATTTAAGCTCTATATGTGAATAGTAAAGTCTATATAAATCATCACTCTTTTTAATTAGTTTTTTATATCATCTACAATTTCAATCTTAGTCTTTTTACTCGCTAGTGATATTAAAACATCATTAATTTCATCTATCTCATCCTCTGTAAACATTTTCTTTAAAAGAGCTTGTTTATTATTTGTTTTAAATGCTTTCTGTAACTCTTTATTTGATAAGTCTGGATATTTCATTGATTCTGATAGAGCATATAAGTTATTTCCTGCTCTTTCACTAGAAGCAATAATTGTAGTTAATGTTGGTTTCTCTATAATTACATATGGATTCTCTATCCCTAGATTTTCAAACCTTTTTATCTTTATGGTTTTACGTTCTCTTTTATCCTCTTTTTTAACTATCAACTCTGCTTTATCTATTAACTGTTTTAGCTCCATTTTTCTCTCCTATATATCATCTATGCTTTCTAGCTCTTCTATATTACTTTTAAGTATTGCTAACTTAAATTCTCTTTCTACTAATTCATCCTTTGTAAATGATAGTAAATCTATATCACCTATAAATAAGGCATCTTTTATAGCTACTGCTTCAGCTCCTAATGCTCCATCTGGGTCATCTAATTGAACATTCAAATTACAGTAAGTATTTAGCTTTCCACTTTGAACATCTTTTAAAATCTGTAACTCTGTTGAGTATACCTTTTTTAATTTTAATGTAGCTTCTATCTTTACTCCTGTATTCTTTGTTCCTATCTCTCCACCATACAGTTTTATATCTTTACTTTGGTAAGTCATCTTCATGGTAAATGATTCTAGCTCTGCTATATCCCTACCATTCATATATACTTTTCCCCACGATCCATTTACTACCTGATCTGGTTTAAATTCCATTTTCTCCCTCCTACATTATTGCTTCTCCATAGAAATCTTCCATTACATCAGTTGGTTTATATTGAGGAATATATGCAAAGACTTTATCATCAGTGTCTATTCTTGCTAACTCATAATCTGACATTTTCTTTATATCTTCTTCAGTAATTGCTTTACCCTTATATGTACCTTTAGCTAATAAAAACTTTCTATGTGCTTCTAAATCTATTACCATTTTATTGTCATAACTTGGATTTAATTGGCCATTCTTTTTAAATGTTGATAAGTAACTATTTATAGTTCCTAATAATAGTCTTTTATTATCATATGTATTTTGATATTTTCCTCTATATGAACTTTTAAATGTATTTCTTATATCTTTTTGATGAATATCCATTATCTCCATTTTTCTTATCTTAGTGAAACTCACATTCTTATCATCTGTAGCTTCTGTAAATGATGTTACACCTCTTAGAATTGTATATTTTTCTCCATCATATCCAGTTAATACTTTTCCTTTTGCTATCTCTTCATCCTCATTAGCAACTGAGCTTTTAAATGACTTTAACCATGGTTGATTCATATTTGTGATACTTGCATTTAATGGAACTCCTGCACATAATGAAGCTACACATAAACTATACTCTTGAGCTGTTAAAACCTTATTCTCTAATCCAGCAACTACATGGTGTGTTTGCTTAGATGAATAGTCTATAATATATGGTTTATTTGGCTCTACATCACAACTTGTTACTAATTTAATTGTTGATACTTCTTTCCCTAATTTTATTCCCTCTTCATTTCTTAGGTTATTTAACCAACTCTCTACATCTGTTTTTAAAGTTGAGCCTGATTTAGCTTTGGCCACAACTGGAATAATTGGAATGCTAAAATAATTAGGTTCATCTTTTTCTACTGTTTTTAATACTTCTTGTAAATTTGATAAATCTATTTTTACTCTATATAGGATTACCTTAAATGGATTTCCTAAAAAAGCTAAAGACTTTATAAATAATAAATTATCCTCTGTCCATTCATCTTGCTTTATATCTAATGAGCTTAAACAAACTGTCTTTATCTTATCTGAAGTATCATCAGGAATTAAAACTCCTAATACTCCTCTTACTGCTCCAGATACTGCAACTGCTGCTTTCTCTTTAAAAACCATTCCAAAGTCTGGTAATCCTCCATTTAACTTTGCCATCTATCCTCCTCAATCATTTATCTTAATTCTATCTACTAACTTGTCCATTAGCATTCTGTCATCTTTAGGTCTGTATCTTGTATAATTAAATGTTGCTGTTACTTCAGCTATTCTATAATCACCTTCTTCTTCATATTGGTAATCTATATCATATTCATTATCTTTATTAAAAAATGTAGGTTCTGCAAACTCTAAAGCTAGATATTTTATGAATTCAACAACCTCTTCTCTAAAGTCTAAAGTTCCTTTATAAACATTATTTCTTACATAGGAGAAAACTAAAGTAGCTTCTTTTTGCTTATTTTTATGACTTTCTTTTGAGATAGTTACATAAACTGTTCTATCTTGAATTTGCTCTATCTCATCTATATAAAATAATCTCCATGTTGTACCTTTAGTTTTTTCAAACTTTGTTTTAAACTCTTCTAATTTCTGTTTAATCATAGTTCCCCTTATAAACCCTTATCCTTTTACCTGTATAGCTCTCTTCTTTCTCAATTCTATTTACAACCATATCTTTAAATAATTCCAACACTTCAATTAAAGAATCTTTCTTATCCTTTGAAACTTCTTCTTTCTCTTCTCCCTCAAATACTTTCCAATGAATATATAATTCTTTAGCTGTTATCCAGTTATCATCTGTCAGCATATCTACATCATTTCTTAAATATGTTTTTATATACCTTTCAGCTTTTAAATTTAAATTCTCTGGATTATCTTTTCCATAAAGAAGCTCTTTAAATTGTTCTTCAGATATTCTCTTTAAATCACAAACCTTATTTATAAAAGTATCTGAGAATGATTTTTCTGTTATCTCTTTCATAAAATCACCTTATATAATGGAAAAGGGATTGCTCCCTCTTCTAACTATTTTCCTTTTCTTCCTTTGCCTGTTGCTTCTGCTCCTTCAGTTTCTTGTACTTCTTCCTCTACTTGTACCTCTTCTTCATTAACTTCAGATAAAGTTTTTAATACTGTTGGAGTTGGTAAATCTACTTCTATTCTCCAAATACCATTTGGATCAGATAATACTGGTGAATATGCTGTTTTCCCTATAAATTCAACTGATTGATTTTTAGTATCAATATCTTCATATGCAACATATTCTGAAGCTACTATCTTAGGACTTTTTCCAACTAATACTTCTAAACCTCCATATGCATCATGAAGTCTTTCTGTATTAATGAAAGTTATTCTATTTCCTGTTGCTGAATCAATCTCTAAGTCTGGATCATATGCAGGTGCTTCTTCTTGTAGTTGTGTTCCTAATACTCTTGCTATAACTACATCTTTTTGGTCTTGGTCAAATCCTGCTAAACCTAATTTATAAACCTCATCCATAAATATTTTATCTCTTAGTAATTCGTCTACTATCTTTTCTCCTACGATAACTGCATCAGGTCTTTTTCCATTAGCTTTTATAAAGGCTCTTAATTGCTTTTTATAATTAACTAAGAAATTTCCATGAGCTGTATAATCCAATGTATCTACTTCTCTAATTGGAAATTCAATCTTTCTACCTTCACATGATGTATACTTTCCATCATGGATTAATTGAGCAACCATTATATTTTTTCTAAGTTCAATAGGTGTTTTAATGTTATATGCTTTATCTCTATAGATTGTCTCCTCTGCGTCTAATTGACTTTTATTAACATAGATAACCGAATCTGTTAATGACATTAACCCTGCGTCTGAAGCTGTTATAACTTCTGATTGACTTATTATTCCAGGTGTTAATCTATATTCATCAAATCCAACTTGTCTTATAGTTTGTCCTTCAATCTTTCTAAATCCTAATAAACTAGCTGCCTGTCTTTTTGTGGCCACACTTCTGTAATCTATTTCTCTTGTTGGTGAAGGACCAAGTTTTCTACCTCTTACAAATTTTAAATATGGTGTATCTATATTCACTTGTGCTGCTACTAATAATCCTGCGAAAAATCTAATTCTCTCTATCTCATTCTTTGGTACTGCCATTTTGTCATATCCTCCTAATTAATATCCTTTATTTGCTTTCTTAAATCTGAATCCTAAATCCATCATCTTTTCTTTTTTCTCAACTGTTAAATCAGTTACTCTGTCATCCCATAAAACTCCACCTCTCATAAATGGAACTTTATCATTTGCTTTACATCCATCATCTGAAAAGTAACGTGGTATTTCTGTTCCATCTGTTGCTTCTGAATTATATGGATACATTTTTCCATCTGCATATTTAACTCCACATAAACTTCTCTTTGGTATCTCTGCTCCTGCAACAAAAACAAAGAACTCTCCATGTTTAACTATGGCGGTTTCTATTTCATAGGATTTCTTTTCTAATCCCATTCCTTTTCCATTAACATAACTATTCATCTTTTTCCTCCTTTATCACATCTTAGCTATTCTCATTCCTGCTTCGTATGGATCTTCTATTTTCTCTTTATCATCATCTTTATTAAAATCATATTGAGCTGTTGTATTTTCAAATAAATCTTTAAATGGTCCTCCTGATTCTGAGAACTCTTTTAATAGTGTGGCCATAGTTTTCTTTGGCTCTCCTTCTGAAAACTCAATCATTGTTATATACTCATTTTCTTCAAAAGCTTTATCTACAGCAAACTCCATAATAGATTTCATTACTGGTGGAAATAGCTTTAAGATAGCTGCTTTTAAATTATCTCTTTCGCTTTCTCTTGCAAACTCTGCTTTAGCTCTTTTATATGCTTCTTCAGGTGTTAGAGTACTTACATTTTTTTCTTTTAGTTCTATTCCTAATGAATCAGCTACTGTTTTTAGTGTTTCTTTTGAAAACTCTTGTGTCTTTTCAACTATATATCCTGCTTCTTTTAACTTTTCAACATAGAATGTTTTATCTTGAATATCCCAAACTTTATTTACTATATCTCCTAAACTATTATTTTCTAACTTAGTTACATCCAATTTAGATATAAGAGCATTAGCTATTTTTATTTTTTCATCTACTCCTAAACTCTCACTTTTATTAACAAAGTCATCCACATCTATACTTGTTTCTGAAAACTCAATGTTCTTTGTATTTTCTATTCCTGTTAAATCAGTTGCAAACTCACTAAATGATTTATCTAGGCTATCTATATGTGGCTTTGCATATCCTAATAATGCAATATGATTAGGTCCGTTATCATCTATCCCTAGAGATACATTTGGATAGCTTTCCTTTATACTCTCTCCATATTTGTTATATGAAAACTCACCTAATAAATATCCATCATTATCAACTCCAACAGCTTTACAAGTTCCTGCAACTGGTATTGCTGTTACTGGATAACCACTTTTTACCCAATCATTTACATGGCCTGCAGTTATAGAAAACTCTTTTCCTATCCAACTTTCTAATTTTTCTTTTGTGTAATTACCTTTAGCTCCATAATTACCAACTTTAAAAATTTTCTTTGCCATTTATCCTCCATTTAAAATATGATTCTTAACTTTTTCTGTGTATTTCTCTTCTTGTTTTTTTGTTATACCCATATATCTGTATGCAGGTATCACACCCCAAGGAACTCTAACTCTTCTTTTATGTGCTTTAACTGCTACTCTAGTTCCTTTTTTGCTTTTTCTTCCACTCTTAGTCTTTTTATAAATCTTTCTCTTATGAGCTTTTATAGTTACTCTCTTTTCTTTTGGAGTGTCATCAAATCCCTCTTGCATGGTTTTAGCATATATAACATTAGTTCCAACTATTGCTCTTTTAGCTGAACTTTTATATTTAATTGAATTCTTTAATCTTCCTGTTCTCTGAAGAGTTTTACCACTTTCTTTTAATGCTCTTTTTGATTTTTTCCACTTCACACCATCATAGCTTTGCTCTTTATCAAAGTTATCTATAGTTTCATTTAACATATCGTTTCCTATATATTTCATTACTGGTGATAAATCTTGCATATTATTTACAATCTTTCTCAATCGCTTTTTTACATAATCAGCTTTTAGCTTTACTCCCATAATGTTAAGTTCTCCTGTTTCTCTTTAGATAATTTAGAAACATTTTTCCAGTAAGTTTTCCCTGGATTACCTTTGAAAGTTCCAACATCTAAATCAAATTTTTTAGTTGTTAATGTTAATCCTGATTCTTCTAAATCACTCTTACTTAAAGATATAACCATTGATCTACATCTATAATGATTAGGTGGATAGTACATATTCCAGAAAGAATTGTCATACCTCTTTATTGTATTAGCTAAGCTATTACAAATATCTGAAGTTCTATCATCCCCAACTATAATATATTTCCAATATGGATACTCTTTTACAACTTCCATTTGCTGCTTATAATGTCCTATTGAATATTGACTCTGAATATTAGTTCTATAAACAACATCTAAGTAATGGCCGTTATCTCCTAAACCTAGCTTATTAATATGCTTTGCTGAGTCTTTTTTCCATTGTTCAAAGGTTTCTCCATTTTCTAAGTTCTTTTTAAGAGATTTAAATATCTTATCTGTAACTTCTAAATCATTTGATTTCTTTAACCAGTTGAAATTAGCTCTTACTTCTTCTGTTATCTGCTCTATAGTTTCATATAAAATAGGTGTCTTATCATTAAAACTCTTTATAGCTTCCTCAAATGGTAAACTAAAAGGATTGAACTCTTCAGTTTTGATTAAAGTTGTAATGGTTTTAGAATTTAGATATCCTTTTAAATTAGATATAATCATGTCATCTTCTAACGGACCATAATCTAAATTAAATCTAAACTCTAAATCTCCCTCTTTAAAATTTTCTAGTTGATTTGTTATCTGCTCACTTATATAACTTGAAAATCTTTCACTAGAATCTATAAGATAGTCATTAAATTTTTCTTCTAGTTCATATGCTGTTTGAAGTTTTAAATTAACAATGTTCTTATTAGAGTTTTTTGAGAACTCTGACAATGCTAAAGGCTGAATTTGAGGTTTCTTTACTATTTGATGACTATTTACACCCAAAACATTTGAAACTATCTCTAAATCAATTTCATAGCCTAATTCTGATACTTTTTTTATATTATCTAACTGCAAACTTTTATTTTTTTCTTCTCTCTCCTTTTCTTCCAGGAGTTCTTTCTTTGTTAAAACTTTATCTAATTGCCAATAATACTTTTTAGGATCATATCCAAAGAAGTTAGAGTCATCTTTTATAAGTTGATATAAAGAGTCTGCACAGAAGTTACAATTCTCTTGAACTACATCTTGAAAACCTATTTGATGTACTTCTCCTAATGCTCTACTTCCTGTCCCCTCTTTTCCACTAGCTTCCATTGTTAAAGTAGAACCTAATATATTTTGAACTATCTTTTCCTTTTCTAAGGCTTCTAATTCTGTATATATCTTTGGTTCTAAATCAGATAATCTAATATGCATAATAGTCTCTGATAATGTAACTCCATTACCTATAGGAACAGTTACAACATCCCTTCCTTGAACTAATGCCATCTCTTTTGCAACTTCTTCATTTTCTTCATTAGTGTTTCTTTGGTCTACTGCAACTATTGTTATTACATCCCCATATTTTTCAGCTATTCTTCTCATTTGTTTCTTTAGTAAATCTTTATCTAAAAATGAGATCCTAATATCTTCTAAGATACTTTTTCCTTTTGGTTCTGCAGGATTCCATTCATTTATGCATAAAAGATATTTTAAGTAGTTGATTTCTCTCTCCTCTGAACCTACTTTTAATATCCATTTACTATCTTTATAAACTACATACTTATATGGAATAGGCACTAAAGACTTTAAAGAAAAATCTTCATTATAAACCTTTTCAAAGAGTGCATATCCAAAATATCTAGCTGTTATTAAATGATTTAGTATTCTATTTAGCTTTAAATCATAGAATCTACTCTCTATAGTTGCTATATCAGCTTCTTTATCTATGGAATATAGTTTTAATTCTCTTCCTGCTACATTTCTCCTTATCTTATTTAATGCTGATGATACATCTACATCTTTTATAATTCTTTCTATTAGCTCTCCTGTAAGTTCACTTTCTTCAAGTCTTATATCTTCAAATAGTTTTTGAGTTATACTTTTAACTAATGCAGATGACATTCCTTTTACATTTGTTGCTATCTATCTCACCTCCTTTTACTAACTCCGACATTTTTAACATCAAGGTATAAATCTTCAATAGCATATCTAACAGCATCCCAACCATGGTTATTCATATCTTTAGGTTTATCTATGCTTGAATCATCCTTAATTTCCCAACAATATAAAGTTGCTTCATCTATTAAGTTTGGACACTCTGGATGTATTACCACTTTATAACTTTGTAAAAATCTAATTCCATCTACAACTGATTCTTTACCCTTTATAGATGATTGGATATTGTAGCCTACATTGTATAAACTTCTAATTGTTGGCTTTGCACTATTATCTCCAACTATTGAGCAACCTTTAAAACTTTCTAGTTCTATCTTTAAATCATCTGTTGTTTTATATCTCTCATAATATTCATTCCATATGTATATTTTTTTATTAAAGTCATCTACATGAACTTTATAGAATGCTGTTGGGTCATTAAATCCAAAGTCGCCACCTGCTCTTTGATACTTTCCATTATTAGCTTCAAAATTGTTATAGTCGAATTTCTCAACGGTCCAATGTCTACCTTCATGGAATATTAGTCCTTCTATAATTCCCCATAATCCAAATCCTTCAACTTTGTATCTTTCAGGATTATCCTCTTTCATTTTTTCATAACGAATTTTATCCGTATTATCTAAGAACTCATTTATCTTATAGGATGTAGTCATAGCTAGAGTTAAATCATCTTCATAATTTATGAACTCTCCTTCTTCTTCCAGAACTTCATCATTATCTGCAATACCTCTAAATCCTTTAGCATTAAGCCAATGTCTTGAACTCCAAGGGTTAAACGAGAATATAAATTCTTTCCACATTCCCTCTTCTAGTTGTCCTCTTATAGACATTTCAACTTTATTCCAATCATCTTCACTTCTGATTTGATATGCTTCTTCTACCCATACCCATGATAAAACACCATGTTCAACTGATATTGATGTTATTGATAATGGGTCATTCATACCTCTAAAATATATTTTCTGGCCAGTTCCTACTACTGTTATTTCTAATGGTGATACATTGAATTTAAATTGTTCGTATACACCCAATTTTCTAGCTGCCCATTTTAAATCTGTGAATGTTGATGTTCTATTAGTTCTATCTACTTGTCTTACTACTAATAGGTTAGCTGTTGGATTATTCAATAAGTTATAAATATATCTAAGAGCTATAGTTTTAGATTTCTTACTTCCTCTTGCACCTTTTAAATAGTTATATAGCTTTTTACTTTTAATAAATTTCCTATACCCTTTTCCAACTTCTTTAATTAGGTCTTCTTCCTCTAATGAAACCTTTGATACATAACCACCATTATATTTTTCTCTTTCAATCTGATTACGTTCTCTTTTTAAATCAGCTTCCAATAGCTTAATTTGAAGTTCTTCTTGTCTAAAGGTATGGATTATACTTCTGTCATATCCATTTATAAGTTCTTCAACTCCAGATATTCCTAAAAGTTCTGCTTGAGCTGTTATAGTTGTCTTAACTATGTTAGCTAATCTTTGATATCCCTTTAAACTTTCATCTAAAGCTATAGGAGATAAACTAGTTCCTAAATTCATACTCTTTTTCTGAATCCAATTTAGAAAGTCTATACTCTCTAACCTTCTTTGAATATGTTCTTGTCCTCGTTCATCCCTTAGTCTTCCATAAAGTCTTTCTAGGTAATCTTTCTGCTTAGACATCCAATTCTCACGAACACTATGATTCATCAAAGTGCTTTCCTTGATGCCTGTCTTTTCACTTGCTTCTTTTAAAGTTCCACCATTAACAACTATGGATTTGGCTTCTTTTAATTTCGCCTTTCTTGGTGGTTGCACCCCAGTGTCGGGTGCAGATTTGGGTGCACCTTTTTGCACCCATTCTTTACCTTCTTTTTTGTCTCTTGTTCTCCAACTTTTTAAAGTGTTCAGAGATAAATTTAACTCCTTTGCTATTTGAGATAGACTCCCAAAACCTTCCTCATAAAGTTTTTTTGCATTCTCTTTGGTAGGCTCTCTACTTCTTGCCATAAAATTCCTCCGAATATTTACTCTCTCACTCTATGACATTTTGTATTATAAATTCGTAATACGTTTTATAAAAAAATTTACAAAAAATAAAAAAAGCATCTATTTTTAGATACTTTTTTACTTATATAATTTTCATACTTTCAACTCGTTTTCTTATTAAATCTGATAACTCTTCTATGTCTATATCTATCTTATTTAATTCATCAAAAACTTCTTTTGAATTTTCTTTTTCAATAAATGTATCAACATTTAATATTTTTTGATGTATCTCATCTACTTTTAAATAAATATGTTTTTCAAAAAATGGTCTATATTTATTTTTTTTCTCAACTAAATTATTCCACTTATCACGAAAATCTATATCTAATTGTTGGCATATTTTTATTTTATTTTTTATTTTTTCTCCATTTTTAGCTATATCTTCTTTTAAATCTATCAAATTTTTTAACTCCATCTCTTGAGAGTAAACATTTGAATATAAATTATTAACAACCTCTGACAACTCAAGATAAATTTTAAATTCCAAATCATATTGTAATTTAGTCACTAAATTATAATTCTTTATTTCCCCTTTAAATTTTTCTAAATCTTTATCATTCTTTTTTTTATAATCGTATATCCACGTTTTTGTTATAAACGTAATAAAAATAAAATTTACTAAAGACAACAATACTGTAAAATTTGATTCAGATATTATTATCATATTCCCTAATATTTTCAATACAAATAATAACAATACATATGCTAATATTTTTTTTAATTGTTCTTTTAAAAAAATATACACTCTAATCCTCCTTTTATTTTTTTATTTTCTATTGACAAATACTATCTTATGATATTATAATTAGTCATAATTTTAATTAATCTAACGATAGTTAGTTGAGATTCTATTTCAAGGTGGACACCTTAAATATCGTTTTAAAAAAATTTTAAATGGCTCTATTGTGAGCGGATGGTTAGGTTGGGCAAGTAGAAGTTTAATTAAATTGTGAAAAAAGACTCTTTTAGAGTCTTTTTTTAATATAAGTTAAGTTCTTTTCTTAATCCATGATGAATTACTATCTTTTCTTCAAAATTTATTTCTACATTATTTTCTCTATAGCACCACTTATAAAAAGTTTTTCTTCTCATTTTATCATATCTATGAGTACCAATAGCACTAAATTTGAATAATAATGATATACATTTTTTTAAATCTAAGTTTCCAAATATATCTGTTCTTGCCTTTAAATAATCATCTAGTTCAGAGTAAAAAAATACTGGCTTTGAAAATCTATAAAGTAGTAAGAATATTGTATCTATCTCATTATCAGCTAAATGACCTTTTAATTCATTTTTTATTTCTTTAGTGAAATATTCAGAATATTTTGCTTCTACTTGCTTTATATATTCTCCTTTTATTTTTTGTTCCCTCGGATATTCTTCTGTTATTTTTTTTAAATATGTAACGACATCTCTTGGTCTTAAAAAACTACGTGTTAATATGTAGTCAAAAGGTTCTATTGAATTGCAACTACTTTTTCCTCTTTTTTGTCTATATTGATATTTTACTTTTCCAAAAAGTAATTTTATAATTTCTTGTTTACTTTTATTTTGAAAAATTATATGAGAATTTTTTATCTTATTAATAGCCATGTCTACTAAAGGAGACATAGCACTCATATTGGTACCCCAATCTATCGTTATACTGCAATCTTCCTTTATTTTATTTAAATCATAATCATTTAACAAATTAAATATATCTTGTCTTAAAAATATCATTACTTTTGTGCTAATTTTATTTTTTATAAATTCATCATTTAAATCATTTGATGTTTTTATTAATGAAATTATAGAGTTCTTGTAATCATCTTCATCTCTGAATTTTAAATCTAACTCATCATAAATTAATGTTATTTTTTTATCCTTATTATTTTCTAATATTTTAAATATTACTTCTTTTAAAGAAGGTAAATAATCTAAATAAGTTCCATACTCACTCTTAGCTTCTTCATTTCCTTCTCCTGACACCCCAATTGAAGAAGAAATTCCTAATTTTCCGCTTATCTTATATTTTGCTATATGTTCTATTGTTTTATATGATCCTAATTCTAATCTAAATAAATTTGTTTTAAAAAAATCTTTTAATTGTTCACAATACATATCTAAAGTTATATTTTTATTAATTATAATTTTACCTATTTCAATCAAAACTACCCATTCCCAAACAGCAGAATATTCATCCGTATTAATATAAGTATCTTGTTTTAATTTTTTTAATTCTTCTATTTTAAATTGTTTATAATTATCTATTTTACAAAACCAATTATCAACTCCATCAGCTTTTTTTTTAATCATTTCCGCTAATAATGTTTTTCCAGTCCCTTTTCTTCCCAATACTAAAAATTTAAATTTATCTAAAGAGTCATGTAATAACCCGTTATAATCATAGTATAGACTCTCAAAGTCATCTAATTCAGCTTCTTTTTTACCATCATTTCTTCCAAATTCCAATTTTTTTAAATTAAACTCATTTTGCATACTTCCCTACCTTTTTATATTATTTTTTCTATTTATTTCAAAAGTTTTTCAAAAAATTTTCCTATAGTAGTTCCTGTCTCATTTTTCAAAGTAATTAAATCATCTGGAAATTTTTGACTATTTTTAATTGCTTGTTCAACCCCGTTTATTACTTTTTCAAAAGGAACATTTTTCTTTCTATGACTTCTTTCTAACTTCAAAGCTACCTCTGCTGCTAAAAATCTTGGTGCTCTATTACTTCTTGATATTTTTCTATTTTCTTTAATTTTTTTTATATATTCTGAATCTAACTTCATATCAAAATGCATTAACAACCATAATTCAAAAGTTGGATTACTCATGCATATATTATAGCCATTTTCTGAACATATCTTTAAAAATTCATCATATTGATCTTCTTTAAAATTTTGTTGATCTCTATCCAAAACAAATACAACCTCTTCGTTTTCATAATCATTTTTCTCTTTATATTCTATTGCCTGTTTTAGCATATGTGAACAATGACTATCATTCTCTCCTCTTATCAAAGGCTTTTTTGGAATTTTATGTAATTTAATTTTTTCTTTTATTCCTAATTTTTTTTTATTTAAAATAATTCCTTCAAAGTAATCTTCTTCTGTTTGGCTTCCTTCCATTATTAAACCATAAATTTTTAAAGGAGCTTCAATATTTTCTTTTCGTTCAAACAAACTTTTTCTTTCCCTAGGCATTTTCATCACAAGGAATATTTTCCTCTACTATCGGCACTATCTCCGGTATTCCTCCAAATCTACCTAATAAATAACCTTTATCTGCTTTATAATCACTTCTTATATTATATTCATTTAATGATTTTAAATTAGATCCATTTTTTTCATCATTTAAACAGAACCAAATTTCGTCTCTTCTAATATCGTCTAAATCAATTAATCTAGATTCATGAGTTGTTATTATAAATTGACTTTTTTTATTTTTTATTGATTTATACATTTCATCAACATAAGCTTTCACAAGTATTGGATGTAAACTTCTTTCTAATTCATCTATTAATACAACTTTATTACATTTTATTATCTTTAATATTGGTATCAATTCTAATAATCTTTTTGTTCCATCTGACTCTTCTCTATAAGAAAATGTTCCATCAGAACTTTTATGCTTAAACTTTATTTCCTTTGCTATCAAATTATTTTCAGAATCTTTTTCTATTTCATATGGAGAATTATTTATGTTTACATGTATTTTTGTCGCTCCTTTACTTTTCTTTTTTTCTTGCTGATCTTCTCTTAGAAATTTTGCAATATCATTTGATAGCTTTATCTTTATGTTATCTGGAATCTCGAGTTCATCCATTTTTTTATCAATAAAAATTTTTTCTATAATACTAATATCAAATCCTTTTAAATATTTTTTTAAATTATCAAAATCTATAAAAAACATTCCTAAAAATTCTTGCGTATTAGGAGTAATTATAATTAAATCATCATTAAACCAATTAAAAATTTTAGAATAAATATTAATTTTTTCAAAATTAGACCTTCCTATAATACTTAGTATTAACTCATCTGGTTTTAAATTTTCTAAATACACATCTAATCGTAATTTATCTTTTTCATTTAATTCATTTTTATTAATTTCAAATTTATTTCCAACTCTCTTATAAATTAAAATATCATTTTTACACCCTATTTCATAAAGCCATTCTTCATTTATTTCTTTTTTTAGCAAGTTTAAATTAAATCCATACGCATAAGCTTTTTCCTGCAATATTATTTCAAACTCAAACTCACTTAAATTATTTTCACTTAATTTATTTAATCTGTAAGTCTTTCCAACTGTATTTATTCCTTCTAATCCGTTTATTATACATTCTCTTGCAAATTCAATACTTTTTATAAAGTTACTCTTTCCTGAACCATTGGCACCGTAAATAAAACTTCCTTTTAGTAATTTTAATTCTTCGCTCTCTAATTTTAAATTTTCTACATGATCTTTTAAATTTCTTGTTGTTCCTGCTATCATGCTGAATTCACTTTTTTTGTAGAAAGATAAAAAATTTTCTACATTAAATCTTATCAACATATTAATCACCTCTTTTAAACTATTATACGGTTTTTCCGTTTTTTTTTCAATTTTTTTTATTTTTTAATTTTATTTTTTATATTTTTTTAGAATTTTTGAGATTTTTTCTCTTTTTATAAAAAATACATTATTTTAAAAAAATCTCAATTCCATTTTCTCTTTTAACCACTCTTCATGCTTCTTTAATTTTTTCTTTATATTTTGTAATTGAACTCTCACAGTTATTGATTTAGTCCCTAACTTCTCAGCTATATGTCTTGGTTTCATTCTCTTACTCAATACATATACCTCAAACTCTCTAGGTGATAATATTTTCTCTACCATATCATGCATTAATTCAAGAACTAATTCTCTCTCCTCTATTCCTGATTTAATTTCCTCATTTACTAAATTTTTCATAATTTTGTTACCTCCTAAAAAATATTTATATTAGGTAACAAAAAAAGGTGTCTATAATGACACCTTTTTTAATTATTTATAATTTTTTTCTATTTTCATAGAATCTATCAATGAACTTTTTAGTAATTCTAAATTTCTTAATTTTTCTTTTTTTATTGTTGCATATTTTTCCCAACCATAAGAATTTACATACAATTCTTTTTCCATTTTTTTATCTATTTCTCTTATTTCAGACATTGTTTTTTCAACTTCAGCTTCATAAACTTTAGATAGTGTATACGAAATTTCCAACTCTTTATTTTTTAATTCTTCTGTTTTTGTTTTTACTTCTAAAAATCCAACTGCCTTAAAAATTCCAACAATAATAGATACTGTTAAACAAATATCTTTTACTATTTTTACTATTTTTACTATTTTTTCTACTTCAAATTCTTTTTTAGTATTTTCCAATGTTAGCTCCTTTTTTATTTTTCGCTCTCACATGATATAATAGTTTCTATTTTTTAGCAATGTTTATTTTATTAAAATAATTTACTAATAACAAATCTTACAAGGTCCACGACCTCTAACATCTGATATTTTCACAGCTTTTATATTTTTACTTTTGCTCAAACTTCTACAAGATTTAGTTGCATGATATTTCTTACCTTTTGGAGTAACATAAACTGTCTCAGAAGCACTAGCAAATAAAGTAATTCCTAAAAATAGACTAATTAATATTTTTTTCATAACTTTCTCCTAATTTTCAAAATTAATTAATAAATGATAAATTTCCTTTTCTTTAAATTTTGTTTTCATTATTTTTATATTACTTTTTTCTGTATATTCTGATGATAAATCTTCAATATCTGAATTAAATAAGATACTTGATGATTCTTTATACCTTTCAATAAATGTATTAAAATTATTTCCTAAATAATAACATAAAAAATAATTTACTCTATTTCCAATAGTATCGTAATTACTATTTAATTTATCATAATGTTTTTTTATATTCTCTGTTTCTATAAAACGTAGAATTAAAGCTTCTAATATCGTCACTATTATCTTGTTTTGTTTTATAGCAAAATCTCTTTCTCCTATATTTTGCCTTGTTTCCGACTCACCACCTCTTCTCTGATCATAAACATAATAATCTTTCATTTCTAGACCAAATCTAATTAAATCATTTATCTCATCTTCTTTATACCCCTTCAATTTTATTTGTAATCTGAGCTCTGTCAAATGTTTTATTATTATTAATAAATCATTTAAAAATTTATCCTTATCAAAGTAAATATTTTTATTTTTTCTTTCCTTTCTTGTTAATATTTCTATAATATTTGATTTATTAGTCGCTTCTTCCATCAACTCTTTTAATATAAATTTCAATTCATTCTCTATTTGCTTATTTTTCAAATTATTTTTTAATATTGATTTTAATAAATTTATTTTTTTATTATCCTTTAACAACTTCATTATTTCCATTTGCATAAACCTATATAATAGTTGTTCTCTTTCTGGAGTTTTTTCTTTTTTCCTTTCATATATATCAAAGTTTTCACCATAAAAAACTACTATTCTCTTTATTAAACCATCACTTAATGAATCCATTATTTCACCTATATTTCGAAAATAATCATATATTAAATAGATAGCTCTAGAGAACGTTTCTTTACTTTTATCAAATTCTATCTCTTCAAAATAATTGTCTATACCATTTATTTCTATATATTTTTTAGCAAATTTTGAACTTATTTTATTTGTCTTTATCTTTTTTTTCAATAATTCTTCATTTTCTATAATCAAATCCATTATGATTTCCTCTGTATCTTCATCTAATTCTATTATTAAATCAAATGCTACTTTAGATTTTACTTGTTCATTTGTTATTCCTATTTTTGAAAGCATTGTTCCATCATATGTTATTTCTGTATCATCTGCAGATGAATATGTTCCTACTTGTTTATTGGCAAAACTAATTGCTATACTTCCTCCATTTTGGCCTATTTGTAAGTTTTTGTAATCTGTTTTATCTGATGCTCTATATGTTAAACTATCATTAACTACATACTCATCACTATATTTATAGTTTTCTCCCTCTAAACTATTTGGCATATATGGTTTAAGTACTCCAACTGCTGGACTTTCTGTAACTTCAATATTGTTGATTGAAATATTTTTTATCTTTTCATCTTTTTTAGTATTATTTTTATTTCTTTCAATAGATATATATACATCATTTGTTTGAATAATATTAAAATTCCATATATTATTTTGTCCATTTTCTTGCGAAATATCTTCTTTTTGTGCAGTACTTACTACTATTATTTTAGACAAATTAAATGGCATATTTTTTTCGCCTTCTGTTTGGTATTTAATTATTCTAAATATTACAAATGCAACAACCAATACTATTATAAAAATAGCAATTATAAATTTAAATTTTTGAATTCTATCTTTATCCATTTTTTAATTCCTTACATACATATATTTAGGTTTTTATTGTGGATTTACCTATAAACCATTTACACATTATACTATTGTATTTTTTTCTTTTTACTCTTACGAAGTTCCTTAAAAAAATTCTTTAGTATTTCTTCACATTCTTGTTGCATTACTCCATTTTCAACTTCTACAATATGATTAAATTTAAAGTCTTTTAACAAGTTTAAAACAGAGCCACATGCTCCTGTTTTATAATCCATTGTT
>OGWY01000663.1_pt1 | contig 28420 bp, 20 predicted proteins | sample 1576121 | NCBI WGS metagenome assembly OGWY01 (sample SAMEA3541543, study PRJEB24748) | human gut metagenome | biome: human gut; feature: human-associated habitat; material: faeces | place: China | collected 2012 | reverse complement strand
GTTTGCCCCAGAATACGCCTGCGCCGCCCCAGCTGGCAGTCATGGTGTTGAATTTATCCTCGGTGCCGGCGGTTAAAAGCATCCAGTCGGAACCGATGCGGGTAAACGGGTTAAAATTTAATTCTTCTGGCTTTATTTCTTTGAAGCTCATCGAAAAATCCTTCCTTTCCTGTCTGAATTGATTATTCTGTGAGTACCTTACCATTATCAGAGAAGAAAATCAAATATATTTTCGAAAATTCATTGACAGATGAGAAAAAAAGAGGTAGTCTTTAAATTAAGGTTAGAGACATCTAACTTGAGTTGCGGCATTCTAACCTGAGTTTGTTCATGCTAATTATGTTTTGTTTTTGATGAAACACAATATAATATGAGCACTTAGTGCGAGTCGTATCTAAGGACTTAATGAGGCTGAGCCAGAGGCAAAAGCGGAATTTAGTACTTGCAAAAAGAGTGGCAAGCAGAGTATGCTATATATTTTAAACGAACAGTTAGTCTGCGCTAATAAAAAGCCGGGTTGTGGACGGAAACGGCAGATGTGCGGAAAAATAATTTAGAAGATATGGAAAGAGAGATGATACGATGCAGCAGAGAGAGCAGATTATCAGCGAACTGAAGAGACGGGGGAAACGGATGACCGATCAAAGAAAGATCATGTTGGATGTGATCCTGGAGGGAAGATGGAGCAGTTGTAAGGAGATCTACTACGAGGCATCCAAGCGCGACCCGGGGATCGGCAAGGCAACGGTGTACCGGATGATTGCAGTGCTGGAAGAAATCGGCGTTTTAAACCGTTGCCGCCAGTATTCTCTGCGGAATGAGGATGAGCTGTCAAGTATAACTTCGGATGCCAGTTGATAAAAAATCTCAATAAGGAAAGTTAGGTTTGACTATCATGGGGGTAAGCTGTTACCATCTACTTGTACCTCAGAAATGAGTCATTAAACGCAGCTATATTCGCATTTGAAATGGAATAAATAGTTTTCAAAAATCATATGTGAATATAATTTAGATAATATCAGAGGAGGAGTAATCATGATGGACATTTTCAAATTAAAAAAATTAGGTTTATTTGCAGGCGGCGTTTTGTTCGGAACAGCAGGTGTTAAGATTCTTGGCAGCGAGGATGCAAAGAAATTTTACGTAAACTGCGTAGCAGCCGGACTTCGTGCACGTGATTGTGTGATGACCACCGCTACCAATATTCAGGAGAACGCTGAGGACATCCTGGCTGAGGCAAAGCAGATCAACGAGGCTCGCGGCGATGAGAGCTTTGGTGAGGATGAGTATTTCAACGAGACTGCTGAGGCAACCGAGGCCGCACCGGAGGCTGAGAAGGCAGAGCAGTAATAGCAACTCCAAGAATACATGAATCTAAATAACAGGGGGGCTGCCGCAAGATAGCATGGGATGCTGTCTCGCGGCAGCTCTTCTATAACCGGAGGAAGATGAATCATGAAATTCATTATAAAGCATGAAATCAAAGGAAGAATCCGTATCAGCCTTGCCCGGAAATTCCATACCGTGCGCGAAGCGGATGTTCTGGAACAGTATCTGCTTGGTCTGGACGGCGTGACGGCGGCTAAGGTGTATGAGCGGACAGCAGATGCGGTTATCTATTATAAGGAGGATCGGGAGGCGGTACTCGTACAGGTAGCGGCCTAATTCCTGTGCAGCCGTAGCATTTACACGTCCTTGTTCGGAAAAAGTCGGTTTGATATCGGCTATCAGCGAATGGTCAAAACCATAATATTTCATCAGGAAGTCCGCTACCCGGTTGTTCTTGAAATCCCAGAACATACCTTCCGAAAGCCCGGAAACAGTTGTACAGATTTCTCCACTCAACTTCATGGCAATATAATCGCCCGGCAGCATTATCTTATCAATCTGCTCATAGATGGCCGGTTCGTTTTCTTTAATCCACGCCAACTTGGAAGCGGTAAAATTTCCCGGTGAGTTCAACAAATGAGAAAGACATCTCTCCTCCCCGATTGTCTCAAACGCTTTCTGACCGTATGGCACCGCACGAGAGTCACACCAGATGATAGCAGGACGCAATACATGCTGATTCTTATCAACACAAACCAATCCGTGCATCTGATAAGAGATACCGATGGCTTTAATTTCAGCGGCACTCACTCCGGATTCGGTCATAATAGCCTGCGTGGACAACTTTAAGTTTTCCCACCAACTTTCAGGATCTTGTTCCGCCCATCCGGGATTCACTGCAATAATATTCGCTTCTGTTTTCGGAAAAAATGCCGAGGATACACATTTACCAGTCTCCGCATTTACCAAACTCGCTTTTACAGACGAGCTACCTATGTCATAACCTAATAGAAACATAATTTTATTTACGATTAAACGATTTACTATTTACGATTTAACGCTCAATGTCCGACTATTAATACTTTAACATTCAACGCCTAATACTTACTACTTGATACTTGAACAGGGTCTACCTTCTTACCTTATTATATATCTTCTTATCAAATTTATAATAACGGGCAGCACGGTGAGCCACTCCTTGTTGTTTTTCTTCCAAAGGAACTACATATTCCATCATTGCTATTTTTTTATGGAAGTTACGCACGTCCACGGCTTTGTCGTATACTAATTCAAAAAGAGTCCTTAATTGTGCGGCTGTAAATTTACGCGGAAGCAGTTCGAACAACATGGAAGGATTAAATTCTACGAACTGACGAATATAAGTCATTGCCTCCTTTATTATCAGATTATGGTCGAAAGCCAGTGTTTTCACGTCTTTCAAAGCGACCCAGCAAGCCTGGTGATCGTCCAGATTCTTATCCAACGTACGATCTATCTTCACCATCGACAAATATGCAATGGTAACAATACGCTCCACTTTTGACTGCATAGCTCTTTCCAACCAGCGTACATCTTTCGGATTACTCGTTCTGTTTTTAGAACCAAATGCTTTAAACTGCATCAGATTCACATTTTTAAGTCCTGTCAGTTCATACAAAACTCGTTGTGCAGCTTCATCCAGGGCTTCATCCATATAGATAAGACTTCCGGGAAGTTTCATATCATGATATACTTCTCCATTATCCTCACCTGCACGTTTTACAAGCAACACTTTCAGTTGTTCTCCGTCAAAACCAATCACTACACAGTCTACTGATATATGATTGTTTGCTAAAGGTGTATTTTTCTGTAAATTTTGCATATCTATTTCTTTAAGACGATGCAAATATAGAGGCTAAAAACCATCAAAACAAAAATAAGAACTATGCTATAAAACATTGTTTTTCATATAAATACATATCATACATTCTACAATATGAATAGTTAGTGTTATCTTACGAATTACAATATGTATTTTAGTATTTCCACGGGTGAGTAATTGTATAAAGTACAAAAACTAGATGGACGCTTTATTATCAGTACTTTTCATATCTTTTCCAACAGATGCCCGGAAAGGTACTTATTGTATTTTAAACGATATGTCATTTTGTACCTTATCGTTTTTTATTCTATCTTTGTCGGGTAAATATTAAAAAATCTAAAATGGAACGTCATCCAGTCATTTTATCCATTGCCGGCTCCGATTGTTCGGGAGGCGCAGGTATTCAGGCAGACATAAAAACAATCTCGGCTTTAGGAGGCTATGCAGCATCGGCTATTACTGCCATCACCGTACAAAACACACTGGGGGTACGTGCCGTACAGTCCATTTCTCCGGATATGGTTCGTGGGCAAATAGAAGCCGTGATGGACGACCTGCAACCGGTTGCCATCAAAATAGGAATGATAAATGACATTCAGATCGTTCGTGTAATTTCCGACTGTCTACAAAAATATTCGCCTGCATACGTCGTTTACGATCCGGTAATGGTGTCTACCAGCGGAAAGAAACTTATGACAGATGAAGCGATAGAAGAAATCAAAAAAGAACTTTTACCGCTTGTCACATTAATCACCCCTAATATTGACGAAGCAAAAGTACTTACAGGTAAAAGTATTCACAACATTCAGGATATGCAGACCGCTGCCAAAATGCTGACGGATGATTATCAGACTAATATCTTACTAAAAGGCGGACATCTGGAAGGAGACAATATGTGCGACCTTTTGCATACGTCCGAATTTATCTACCATATATATGAGGAGAAAAAAATAGAAAGCCATAATCTGCATGGAACGGGATGCACCCTCTCTTCCGCTATTGCCACCTATCTTGCCAAAGGCTACCCCATGCGAGAATCCATCCAGCATGCGAAAACATATATCACTCAAGCCATTATCGCAGGAAAAGAATTGAATATCGGCCATGGTAACGGCCCTTTATGGCATTTTCCGGACACCGTTGCACAAATGTGTACTTTTTGTGCGGTTGTATCATAAAAATACGTAACTTTGCACCCGCAATTAAAAATCAATTAAATAATAAAAATATGAAAGCATTTGTATTTCCCGGTCAAGGCGCTCAATTTGTAGGAATGGGTAAAGACCTGTATGAAAACTCAGCTTTAGCAAAAGAATTGTTTGAAAAAGCAAATGATATCCTCGGATATCGCATTACAGATATCATGTTCGACGGCACAGACGAAGATCTTCGTCAGACAAAGGTTACTCAACCTGCCGTTTTCCTTCACTCTGTTATTTCTGCTCTTTGCATGGGCGACGACTTCAAACCGGAAATGACTGCCGGCCACTCACTTGGTGAGTTCTCTGCATTGGTTGCTGCCGGTGCATTGAGTTTTGAAGATGGATTGAAACTTGTGTATGCACGTGCAATGGCTATGCAGAAAGCTTGCGAAGCTACTCCTTCCACCATGGCTGCTATTATCGCATTGCCGGATGAAAAAGTAGAAGAAATCTGTGCAGCAGTAAATGCAGAAGGTGAAGTTTGCGTACCGGCCAACTACAACTGCCCGGGACAAATCGTTATCTCCGGCTCTGTACCGGGTATCGAAAAGGCGTGCGAACTGATGAAAGCTGCCGGAGCCAAACGTGCTCTTCCGCTGAAAGTGGGTGGTGCTTTCCATTCTCCATTGATGGATCCTGCTAAAATAGAACTGGAAGCTGCTATCAAAGCTACCGAAATACATACTCCTAAATGTCCGGTATATCAGAATGTGGATGCGCTTCCTCACACTGACCCTGCAGAAATCAAAAAGAATCTGGTTGCCCAATTGACTGCTTCCGTACGTTGGACACAATCAGTAAAGAATATGGTTGCTGACGGTGCTACTGATTTTACAGAATGTGGCCCAGGTGCCGTACTTCAAGGATTGATTAAAAAGATTGACGGTACTGTCAATGCTCACGGTATTGCATAAATATCCGTAAGCAGACTTTATCTTTAAGTGATATAGAGCGTGTTGGTAATAGTTGCCAACACGTATTCTATGTTTCTATCCAAGTCATTTTATGAGTTTAACATTTTCTTAACATCGGTAAATTTAGCATTGTAAAACATGTATGTTTTTGGGTCGTAATAGACCTTCTTTCGCACAAGAGCCACAATAATCCTGATGAGTTTGTTCTTGACATTGTTTAAAGCCACTTGTGGCTTTTTACCACGCCCAATCAGTCGGTTATAATACTCTCTTATCTCTGGATTGAATTTTTTTGCACAATGAGCAGCCTGTCCCAGCAAGGATTTTATGAGCTTGTTGGCGAAATGGCTTGTTTTAGCCGGCGAGTGGATACTTGTGCCTGAATCTTTTCCAAACGGGGCAACACCATAATAACAGGCTATTTTGCGTGCGTCCAGGTCAAAACGTCTGAAGTTGTTGGTGAAGATAAGCAAACAGGCTCCGTTTTGACGTGCAACGCCTTTTATCGAAGTGATGATAGCATAGTTCTCCTTAAGTTCGGCATCACTTTCTATGATGCGGTCTATCATCAGGTCGCATTCCTTGATGGCATTATCAATCTCAGACATTAAATGCTTGCTTTTGCGCTTGATAAAACTGATAGCCTTCGAGGGTTCGGCGGCTTCCTTGTCTTGCTTTCTAACATCCATGGCAATATGTTGCTGTACCAATTTATGCCGGTAAAGAAACACCTCACGAAGTTGTGACAGCGATTCGCTAAGCGGCTCAAACAGGACTGCCTTGTCTTGATGTCTCCAGGCGTACTCTGCGATCATGGATGAGTCGGCCTTGTCACTCTTGACACGTTGGATTCCGCTACTATGCTTGATGGAATAGGCATTCTCAATCCATATGTCAAGGCCTTTGCCATACAGCCATTTGCTCAGTCCCAGACTACATGATCCGGTGTCCTCGCCACAGAATAACCACTCGTTCTCCACGGACTTGTCCGCATTCGTTTTGACCCATTTGAAGAACTGTCGATAGCCCTTTTTGTCGTTTGTGAACGTGCCGTATTCCCGATTACCAAACTCTTTGAGTCCACAAGCCTCGATGATGGCTGCATCGAATTTCTCTTTGGCAAAATCTATGCCGATAAATAGTTTCTTCATATCTTTACATATCTTTTTTTCAAGACTGATAAAAAGCTGTTTTTTACTCTAAACTCTAAATAGGCTCGTAGCCTTAATATTCTATCGGAGTTTTGCAGCTTGGCGGGGAGAGACCGTAACGCGGGATAGTCTCAAAGGACTTGCTTTTTTCTGGATTCCTCTCCCTGCCTGTCAGTCTTCTTCTTCATACAACAAAGATATTAAGACTGACATTGCTTCAATAAGTTCTCGGAACAAATTTATCTGCCACGCTTGGTATTATTAAGATAAATTTTCCACTCTCTTATCTTGCGACTGCAAACTTAGAGTTTTTTTGGAATAATCGGCGTATCATAATTAATTTCCCTGATGTACTGTAAGTTGTGGGAAAGGGAAGTTGATACCTTTTTCATTGAAGGTTTCGTAAATCGCTTTATTTATATCGAAATAAACACCCCAGTAATCTCCGCTATTTACCCATACACGTGCCACTACATTCACACTGCTGGCGTCCAACGCATGAAGAGCCACAAAGGGAACCGGCTCATTCAGGATGCGTTTATCAGCAGCAAGAATCTCATAAACGATTTTCTGTACTTTCTCATAATCTTCTCCATAATCTATACCAATAATCCATTCTACACGGCGGGTTTCCTGATGACTGTAGTTGGTCACTATTCCACTGCTCAATGAACCATTGGGAATATAAATCAGTTTGTTGTCCGCGGTAGTAAGGATGGTATGGAATATCTGAATTTCTTTTACCGTGCCAGCTGAACCTTGCTGTGTTTCTATCCAATCGCCAACTTTATAAGGTCTGAACAAAAGAATAACCAATCCCCCGGCAAAGTTCTGCAGATTGCCGGATAAAGCCATACCGACAGCAACACCGGCAGAAGCCAATAAAGCTGCGAACGAAGTGGTTTCAACCCCTAGAGCGCCAACGACAGAAATGATTAACAGAATCGTCAACAGAATATTGACCAGACTTTTAACGAAAGTTTTGATACTTACATCCACTTTTCGTTTATCCATCAGGCGTCTGATAAACTTGTTGAGCAGCGAGATGAGGAAACGTCCGACGACAAAGACAAGGATCGCAATCAATATACGTTCTCCGGCACGAATACCGAAGTCTATCAGTTGTTGAGTAATCAGCGAAAGTTTATCTAAGCCGTCAGCATTGGCAATCGCCTCTTTTATTAATTCATCTGCAGCCACTTGCACAGAGTCCGCAGCTTGTGTTGCTTGCAATAATAGTAGCATAATTAAAATGTATATTAAATGAATAAATTGTTGTTTTGTTATTTCAACAATTTACAAAGTTATATTGTTTCTCGTAAATAAAAAAGTTTTTTAATAATCGAGATTATTATTCCTTTTATTTCCTACACTTTATTGCATACAACTTCATTTATATCAGTTATCATCTAAGATCTGATTTATTTTGTAAATCAAAAAACCATAATATTCCTTCATGTCCGGAGAAGCAGATGAAATACGGCTACTCAAAAGATTTCTTATTTTTAATAGCATATCCCAATAAACTGAGGCGTCTTGATGTGAGTTCACTGGTACTATATCCTGCGCCTGCCAACCCATTACGAAAGAATTAGCCTCATTAAAAATATCCATTTTAAAACTATCTCCCCGTAAAGCTTGCTGACGTCCGGCATTCTTAGCCGTACCTCCACCCATATTTTTCGATATATTCTTTACTAAATAATCAATAAAGGCATTTTGATACAGCATCTCCGTATTCGTCAGTACTCTGTTTTGCAACACTCCTTTCCAAACAATAGAATGAATATCATCCATATAGTTTTTTACAGAGTATTCTCCGTCGGATTTCTCCGAGCATAATGCCACATAACGGATTCTGTCGAATAATAACTGAAAAATGTATTTGCGTGTCTTATCTACGATCAAATCCTGTAATTCCAAACTGGATTTAACTTCAGCATTTGTCAGCCAGTCCAAATCCATCGACATTTTCACCAGATAATTCAATGCTTTCTGTTGCATTTCCTTAGATACCGGAAAGCTTATTCCTTCCTTTCCTTCATCCAGATAAAGTCCACCTATCCAGAATGATAATTCCATTGCTCTATTGGTAAATAGCTTTATCAAACTTGCATATAGTTCTGCACGCCGACTTATATCATAATCCTCTTTTGCATACCACTTCATAAAGTTTGCAATTGAAATTTTCAAATTTTGAATCTGATAATCTGCTGCTTTAAACGGATCATCACCGAGATCCCAATATAATGCAGTCGGATCATATAGGGCATAAAACTCCTGTCTTGGCCCATAATGATACTCATGAGCAGTATAAGCATCTTCTACCCATTTATTTAAAGTAACGAGTTCCTTCTCCGGCTTATCAGCAACAACAGGAGCATACAAATAACGAATTGGGAAATAGTCATACGGACCAATTCCCGGTTGCACTAACACAGCACCCTTTTCAACATCCTCCGGCTGGGCAATATAATTACACATTATGTTATCCATAACAGAAGCAGTCAATCCGTGCTGACGCGTAAATTCAGCACTTCGGAGCGAGTCTACCGGGTAATGATAAGAAGCCCCCATATTATCTGTAAGTCCCAAACAACGACCTACTTGCTGTGCAATACCGACTTTTAACAATTCTCCCATCTGCTTTTCCGAAAGTGTCAATGTTCTGGCCGTCGGATCAGAAGCCATAGTCTGCGTACAACGACCGCTATATAACAAAGAAAGAAAATTATGATGGATGTAAACTGAAGCATTCAGTATTTCGCCGGTACGAGGGTCTGTGTGCATAGAAGTCTGTGCCATATACATCCAATCCGGTGCATAACAAATAGAAGAATGACGGATGTTGGAAGAAGAAAAGTCTGTTCCTTTCGGCCATTCTTTAGCCTGAACAGCATTTAAATAGCCAATCTTCTCAAAACTTTTATTCCATTCTTCTACTCCTTCCTTGATATAAGGTTTCCAAGAATCCGGCATTAACGTATCGATATAAAATACTATCGGCTTTTTAGGTTCTACCTTTTCTCCCCTTTTAAACGCAGCTTTGTCCGAAGGCTCCAAACGCCAACGTTTTACTAAATGAGTGCTTTTCAAAGGAGACATCTCATCTACATACTGCTTACGGACTAGAAATGCCGTATTCACTTTTTGATTAGCATATCGGATATCCATCGGCGTTTCCGGAAGTAATACCAACATTCGTGCTGCAGTAACCGTCACCGGTACATTTCGTTGCATAGTAATTGTTCCGAAAGCAGTATAATCCACATCATATCCCAGTACACAGGTTACTGAAATATTATCCGGATAACTATGAATATCCTTTAAAAAAGAACGTGAAGTGTCACATCTGAATTTCCGGGTTACCATTCCATACATTGAATTAGGTGCATAAGACGAAAAAGGATTCGAGTAATCCGAATGTTCCAAAAATAAAGGAGCCAGGTTAACCAGAACCGAAGAACTGTCTTTTGCAAAAGCTTCTATCTTAAAAGATTTATAGACACCTCCCGAAGCAGACTTCAACAAAGAAGATGCTACTCCTTCTTTTCCCGTTTCCTCACGCATTAAAGGTTGGTTAGTCATCATTCTTGCTTCCAACTTTTTGCCATTTCTCACAAAACGGAACATGACTTCCGGAGAAGTGAACTGCCCGACTACTCCTTCTCCATTGTCACTGATATTAATAATCGAAGAGGCTAAAAGCATTTCTTTCTCCAATAACCTGACTGGAAACTCTACCAGAACTTTATCTTTAGTCCGGTGCATGATCATTAACCCCGTCGAATCAGAAGCAACACAATCTTTTAAATGATTCTCATATCCTTTGATTTCCGTTTTTGCCGACTTCTCCTTTTTTTTACGTGCACAAGCATCCTGTACAGTAAAGAGCAACAGAGATAACAAAGAGAAATATATAATTTTCCTATTCATACACCTATTTTAAAGATTGAGATATTTTATAAACCAACAGACGATAATGAGTGCGATTCTCATCACTACCGGCAGACATTCGATTTTTAGCCAACCGCTCAATCTTCCGTAACATAGAATAATAATGATGTTCCATCGACTCTACAGGGATAGTAACAGAAACAGTATCTTCAAATCCCATAACTTCTTTAGGATCATTGAAATGATTCAATGGTCCATCATACAAATAAGTGGGAGCAACAATACCTTCAGGCAAAGGTATTCGTTCATCCGTCAACATTCTCCCTGATGTTCCGGCAGCACTTCCTTTCTTGACTGTTTTGATTCCATTCATTAAATAGGATACGAACTTTAGCTGCATATTTTTCTCAGAAGCCGAAAGTACATTTTTTTTATCCGGGACCATAAACATATAATAGTATAGATCATCCATATAATCCAGCTGCGTATAAGGATTCTGCTCCATCTTATCCCCACAAATTGCCACCGAAGGGAAACGTTTTAGCACATAGTCAATAATCAGGTTCTCTATCACACTGCTCAAATTCGAATGAAGAGGCAATATTTTTTGTAGAGCCGGTTCATCTATCCATGAACAATCAAGAGCCTGCTCCCAAAGAAATTTTAACGACTCCCTCTGCTTCTCCTTTGTCACAGGAACGTATGAAGGGAACGGATCGCCTTCATAATGTTCATTTACATAAATACCGCCAATATTAAATAATACATTATTAATATAACGTATATACTGACCGATAATCTCGTTATAAATTTCTTTTCGGAAGTCACCTTCTACATCGTCTTTAATCCACTCGTTCATCTGAGACAAAATATATTTCAGATTCATGACTCCGTAAGAGGAAGCTTTCACCGGATCGTCCCCCAGATCTTCTTCAAAAGAACTTGGGTCGATACGAGTACGAATCTGTTGTCTGCCATAACGATAGGCCGGGTCGGGCAACTTCTCACTAATCCATTGCCTCAAAATAGGAATTTCTTCCTCACTGGATTTGGCTGACATAATAGGAGAATATAACCACTTTACTGAAAAATAATCATATATCCCCAAATCAGGAGGGGTCAAACGAACTCCTTTTTCTTTATCTCCCGGTTGTGCCACATAATTATTGCGTGCATAGTCCATAATTGAATAAGTAGTTCCATACTTATTGGTAAAAGAGGCAGAGCGTAATGAATCCACAGGAATCGAAGAAGACGCGGCCATGTTATGCATAAAAGCAAACGTATGTCCTACTTCGTGAGCCACCACATAACTGATACAATCACCCAATATATCTGTAGGAAGTTGTTTCCGGCGAACATCCGTGTCCGCCTGTGCCGTCTGTACAAAACGCCAGTTACGTACCAGCCCTACTAAATTATGGTACAAATAAACAGATGCATTCAAAATTTCCCCCGTACGCGGATCACTCCAAGAAGGTCCCATAGCATTGGCTATAAAAGAAGGAGAATATCTCACACAACTATATTTTATATTATCCGGATCAAATTCAGGGTCATCTAATGGAAAGTCTTTCACACAAATTGCATTCTTAAAACCGATCTTCTCAAAAGCATCATTCCATCTTAAAATTCCACGACGAATATATTTTTTCCAAAAATTAGGGAAAGCATTGTCTATATAATATATAATCGGCTTCTTAGGTTCCACCAATTCCCCTTTCTCATATTTTTCTGCATCTACAGGCTCTAAACGCCATCTTAATGCATAATAAACATTCTCAACGCATTGACTCTCATTGCTGAATTTAACTTTAGGAGTATAAAAGATATTGATACGAGAATCCGCATAACGAGGACGCATCGGTTTCTCCGGCAGTAAAATAATACTACGTGTCAACACCGCTGTAAAAGGCATCTGCTTAATATATGTCACTCCCATACTCGATACAGTAACATTGTAAGTCAAAGAAGAACGAATACTTAAATTATCATCGAATGATTTGATTGACATAATAGATGAATCCTCCTTTCTGAACTCCTTGCTGACAGTGTATGCTGCCATAATAGGAGAAAATGGGGAAAAGGGATTCATATTGTCCCGATTTGCCAATAAAAAATCTGTCATATCAAAAACCACAGCTGTACTGTCCGGTGAATATGCTTTTATATTAAAGTTCTTCAGAATTGCCGGTCGGGTACTTTCTGATATTCTCTGCTGTAGATTGCTATCATGTGACATATAATCATCAGATACTTCACATAAGCTAATCAACGAGTCTGTTTTTATAAATGTAATATGCAAAGGAGCATACGGTTTTTCACCAACACTTCCAAAACGATTATCTGTAGTCTCACTAATAGTAGAGCCTAACAACATATCCTTTTCCAACAAATTCAAAGGTAATTCAAAATAGACGCGGTCATCCATTTTATGAAGTGTTATCATACCTTTTACTGTTTCACACTTTTTGCCACGAAACAGTTTCTCATAAGGAGTAGCTTTCTTCACCTGTTCCGATTTTGCCTTTTTCTTTTTCCAAGGAAACTTAGCATGCCCTTCATTAGAAAACATAACTAACAACGAAAGACCCACTAGAGTCAATAAACGTATTTTCATTTGAATAAATTATTAACGATACATTTTTGACGGACTTCCATAACGGTAAATCACGTCTACCACTTCTCCAATATTATTTACTTCGTGAAGTTTCTTTGCTTCACCACCCATAATAGTCGATTCATCTACAGCGTATACGACAAAACCGTCCTTCATTCCAACTCCTAAAGTCATACTTTCATAATTCAATTGAAGATCTGTAATTTCACTATTACAAATAGTATAAGGTATTACACGCTGAGTACTTTTCTCATAATAATACAATTCATTATTAATGGCTCCACCTGAAAAGAACAAATAACTTCCTGAAGCATCCTTTGAACAATAAAACTTAGATTTATCTGTCAAATAGTCGCCACCGTCAGAGAAACTAAAATCTGTTTCATTCTTTATTATTACCTTACCCTGCCAATCATATTCCAAATCGAATGTCTTCACCGAATAGTTTCCATCCGCATCTTGCAACACTAATACATAACCACAAAGATAATCCGTATAAGGATCTGGAAGATAAGCATCTGCATATATTAACTTTTTACCTTCCAATCCATTGATCGGAACATCATCTATTGCACCCGTATAGTAACTATAAAGGCTACTCAAACTGAGGAAACGATGATTCTTCTCATCATACATCAATACATGTCGTGTTTTATAAAAATTGGCTTGTACCATTCGTGTTATTTTCATTCCCATGTTATAATGCACGGGAATACTACTGTAAGGTGCCGAATGGAACCCCGCATTATCAGGATTCTTCAACAAACGAATATATATTTGTCCGTTAGCTGTCAACAGAACATCTGTATAATAAAGATAAGCAGCATCTGTCACAACAAAATCTTCAGGCACTCCTTCGGTAAATTCCTGTGTAGTATATAAAACTTTCATCATCGAATTCCCCTCCAATTCCAATGGACCTTTTGCATCCTGATTGACAACCAGAATTTCCGGATTAGTTTTCTTACCGGAATAATGTTCTACTAATTTATATGGTTGACTGCCTAGTTCCTCGCCATTTACCTTCTCATAAATATTTAAATAATCCACATACTCATCATTATCGTCACGAACTTGTGTTAATATAGCCTTATGATTCAAATCTGACAAAATAGCCCATCCTGTTTTATAAGAAGATTTAGCTACCAGTTGCAGATTTTTCATTGTTCTAATCTTACTGTCTTTATGGATGACTGAGTACAAAACATAATAAGTAATAGCTTCTTTGGGTACAAATGAGAGTATCTGTTCGTTACACACAACCTCACCATTTAGCTCCCATTCAAATTCATAATTAGAGACATCATCTCCCTCGCTAAAAGACAGATTAGGTTCAATATGCGTTTCTTCTCCAATGACCCCGTCATATATAGACTCACTAAAAGTTATCTTCACCGTGGGAGTTTGTAAGTAGTCATAAGAGCCTTTATCATCTACACAAGAGTAAAAGGTCATCAACCCACTCAATAAATAAATAAGATATCTTGCTTTCATAATCATATCGTTTTTAAATTATCCTACTACCGGAACAGACATATACGATCCATCTTCATCCTGCACCGGATTTCCCTCATCTTCTTTTTTTATGAGATAGTACTTGAACTGGCGAGCCAAAGACCATCTTTCAGATTCTGACAGCTCCGTCAGATCTCCCACTCCTGTAACTTCCATGAAAAGCCTGAACTTAGTTTCTGTATATTTTCCTAATAAGCTTTCTGTTACAACATCATCCCACCAAAGAGGTTGAGATATTAAAGAGCTAAAACGAACGACTTTACGAGTATATATATTTTGTCCGGGTTTTAAAACATCATTCTCCACAATGTCAATCACAAGCCGGACTTCTTTTGTATCCAACAATGCCGTTTTCTTCAACAAAAAATATCCAGTTTCTTCCAAAACATCTTTCCGAAAAACCATCTCATTCTCCAATTCATACGAATCCGGTTCAGCTGTTGTCAGTTCCTTATTAACCCTCAGACTAACATAAGCATCATTTGCCAACGGTAATCCTATCAATCGCATATTGAGAGGTACCTTTATTTCCTCTTGTGTCCCATAGAAGAAAAAAGAATAAGTCAAGGAATCTTTATACTCTTCCACAAACTGCACATAGTTACCGGAATCCCATATCCGGATTTCGTCCTTTTCACAAGCAACCAACAAAAAGAAGGTTGCTATCAATAATGAATATATCTTTTTCATTTTGTTTATCTCCATAAATTAATAGATTATCTCACTTTCCGGTATCGGCATTACATATCTGCCATCCATTTGTATTACTTGTGTTCCCGTGGTGACAGGCATATTCCAGCGTTTAAAGAAATAAAACATCTGTCCCTCCGCCAAGAATTCTTTCTTGTATTCTGCTACCAACTCATTATAATAGTCTTTCGATGCTGTGCCTGAAATATCTCGTTTCGCTCCACGTGCTTTTCTAACTACCGACAAATAAGAGAGAGCCTCCGACAGGCTTGTCTTAGAACTAGCCTCACTCAAGATATAATACATTTCACTTAACCGAATCATCGGTATCAGCTTATACTGAATGGTGACACTCTGGTTCGTTGAATTCGTATTTATCCATTTCATTGATGTTTTACCAGTTTTACCGTCAGAGGTCGCTAAAGAAGTACGATAGTCGTCCGCATCCAGTTCAAACAAAGCATCGTAATTCTTCAGAGTCATTAATAAACTATTATTAGCAGATTTAAAATTATCAATACGCTCCAATAACTCCCGGTCGTAAAAAGCCAGGAATGTGTCTTCATACAATTTGACATATTTATATTTATCCGTAGCTTTCGCATAATCGTAAGGATCTGTAAAATAAAACCATTTTCGACGAGTTACGAAATCATCTATTACATGCTTGGCATACTTAGCAGCATTGTTCCAATCATTATCATACAAATATACACGAGCTAAAAGCGCATTAATAGCCACATAATTCATACGAATTCCTCTTTGACCAAAAAAGTCACCACCTGTAGCCTTATTCGTACCTCCCATCCGGTAATCCGGCATTGCCATTGTTGACGTATTGACAATCGTATCATGCTTTGCAACCAGCTGACGAGCCTCAAGTAAATCTTCTTCTACTTTCTTCAGTATTTCCTTTGTTGAAAGATTCGGTTCATATTTAGATGGATATACAGTAAAGTATGGAATCCGCTTGCTTTCATCACCGGACTCTACCGAAGGAGCAAATAAACGTAAAATGTCAAAATGCATCATGGCTCGCAATGCTTTAGCCTCCCCGATAATCAGATTCCTTTCAAGTGCTCCCTCACGAAAAGCAGTCGAATCTTTTGCTTCTGCTTCTGATATCAACTTATTGCAATTAGCAATTACATTATATCCTTTTGACCAAACTGATTCCAGCACCGCTTTGATCTCCGTTTCTCCGTATTCATATTCCATAGCGCTACCATATGCTTTAGATTTGGCGATATCGTTATCTGCATATGTTTGAGAAAGAACACTGGCAAGCCCCCAAGACAACTCGCGCCCATACAGTTCGGAAGACGACATAGCAATATAAATTCCGTTTAACGCATTTCTGAATCCATCTCCACTTTCAAACAATTTCTCGCTTGATACCTGATCAGAAGGATCAATATCCAGCCAATCATTACAAGCGCTTAATGACAGCAACAAGGTAACACCTATTATAGCAAAATTATATTTTTTCATATCCGTTGTTTTTAGAAACCTAAATTTAAAGAGAAAGTAAATGTACGTGCATAAGGATAAGAGAGCCCTCTTTCCTGATGAATAGAAGAAATACGAGCAATATTATTCATATTAAATTGTACACGCAACATACTGAGATTGATAGGAGCAAGCAACTTATTGCTAAACTCATAGGCCAAAGTAAATGAATTAAATTCGAGTGTATTATTATCCTGCACGAAACGAGAAGTCGGTCGTGTCGTTTGGTAACGGTCTTTTATTGATTTCAGCATAGTTACATCTCCCGGCTGTTTCCATCTGTCAGTCAATACCCGTTTATCTGCATTGACTTCGTAAATATTCACATTTTCGACCTTGTTTACCAACGTGCTATTATACAGCTGCCCGCCACATTCGTATTTGAAAGTAGCATACATAGTGAATTGCTTATAACGTAGATTTACACCAAAAGCTCCTTGTGCAGTAGGTTCCGTATCGCCTATGATCACCTGATCCGATGAATTCCAATCGGAAGTAATTGTTCCATCTTTCTTCAGAAAAGTCTCTTGACCATCCGAAGGATTAATACCTAATGACTGCATTCCCCAAATGGAAGTCAACGAACCGCCCTCTGTATATTTCATAAAAGGTTTACTATACTTAGAATCCTGCATGGTACCTATATTCTTATCATAATCGGCAAAGTATGTGTCTACACGATCATTATAAGCCTTTAATGATTCTGAGATCTTTAATATTTTATTCTTATTATGTGCCAGATTACCAAACAAAGTCACTGTCCAATCCCTGTTTTTGAATACATCGGCTCTGATATCCAACTCAATACCACGATTCTGTACCTCTCCGAGATTATCACGATATACGGTGAAACCTGTTGATGAAGGAAGAGTAACATCCGTAATCAAATCGACCGTTTTCTTGTTATACCAAGAGAATCTGAATAAAACCGCATCGTTGAGCAATGATATATCCGTACCGATATCAAAAGTGTTAGTACGTTCCCATTTCAAGTTTTCATTCCCCATGTAATAAAGTAATACACCGGCTCCGGTTCCATATTTATCCGATAAGATCTGATAAGTGTTCTTTGCTGCATAAGCCGGAAAATTGACTTTACCAATCTGACCATAAGAACCGCGAATCTTGAATTGGCTAAATAATGTCTGCTGTTTCATAAACGGATAATTATGAATATTCAATCCGGCTCCAAACGACCAGAAAGGAGCGAATTTCTTTTTCGAGCCAAATTCCGAAGAACCATCCATACGGAAAGAGGCATCCATCAGATAAATGTTATCATACGTATAGTTGGTAGAAAGGAATGTACCCATTAATCGGGTATGATTATCCGAAAACGAAGGCTTGGTAGCGATTTCATCCGCATAATTCGGAGAGTCCAGCTTACCGGAAGGAAATCCACGATACAGCGCACTCTCCGATTCATCCTTGGTTTCACGTATATTCAAACCTAAAGAAAAATTCATGTGATTACGGTTTACTGTCTGTACATAATTTGCCAATAAGTTAGCATTCCAATAAATACTTTGCGAACGGCCGGACAATAATTCTCCTTTAGGATCACTATCCGCATAATTGACATATTTACCGCTTCCCGGATCTGTAAATTGCCTGGATTCATCATCACGTTTTGTTACGGAGAACTGTGCTTTCAACTGAAAGACATCCGCCAGATGATAATTTAGGCTTAGGTTGTTAGTCAAGTCCGTATAAGACGAACGATCATAACTGCTCAACATGGTAGCATCATACAAAGGATTACGGAGATTCGAAGTTCCCGTATGCCAAGTAGTCAGATATTCCACGTAATTACCTTCTTCATCTTTAAATGAGTCATAGGGTTGCCTGGAAGTATAATCAGAAAAAGTCCCATACGGAGAATTCTCCGACTTTACAGAGTTGAATGTCACATAATTCTTGATTTGCAGATTGTTAATACGATAATCGATGTAAAATCCTCCTCCCGCACGCTTTCGATATGAACCTTTCATTACTCCATTCTGAATGTCATAGTTCATCTCAGCACCGAAACGGATATCATTAACGCCTCCCTCTATATAAAGACTGTGTTTGTGATTAAAACCGTTTCGTAACGGCTGTGCAATCCAATCGGTATCAATACCCTTTAATATATTATTCTGTTTTGCCAGATACTCTTTCTGTAAGTTCAGGGCTGTACTGGGCGAGTCGCTTTCATAAAGTCCGGCCAGACGTTCAGCCTCAAGTTTCTCACTGGCATTCATCAGATTATAATCAGATATGTCCGGAGCTGTGAGTTCTGCAGAGAAATTATAGTTCACACGCAATCTGCCGGGAACCGGTGCTTTCGTTTCAATCACAATCACCCCATTTGCCGCACGTGAACCATATATGGCAGTAGCGGCCGCATCTTTTAAAATCGTAATCCGTTCTATACGGTTAGGGTCAAAGTCATACACTTTCGACACAGATACCTCAAAACCATCCATAATAAAAATAGGAGTGTTCGGATTATTTGAAAGAGCGGATTGGGAAACTGCATCCTTATCCAATTCCATGACTCCGACACCGGAACGTCCACGGATATAAAACTCCGGCAAACTATTGGGATCTGACCCCATTTCATTATTAACCGCTATCCGTAAAGAAGGATCGTACACTTGCAATACATCAATCATATTACGTGTAGACACTTTCAATAAGTCATCTTTTGTGACGGTTACCGCATTTCCGGTAAAACTTGTACGTTTCACACTCGAATAACCATTCACGACCACTTCATTCAAACTATTCGAGTTTTCTTCCAAAAAGATCTGTAAAGGTTTATTAGCAACGACCTTTACAGATTTGTTCTTGTAGCCTATATATGATGCAACAACCTCCTTTGTATCTGCCGGAACTTCCAATGAGAAATCTCCATCCAAAGTAGCCGCTGTCCCCACCGTGCGCTTATCATTCTTCATAATAAAAACGGTAGCTCCTGCTAACGGAGATCCATCTTTACTATCCATTACTTTTCCTGTAAGTTTGATCTTCTTCTCCTTTTTTCTCAGATGGATAACAAATACTCCGTTTTGTTTTTGGGCAACCAAGTTAGTACCACTTAAACAAGCAGTTAATGCAACTTCCGGTGTCACATTATCCACGTTTACCGTAATATCAGTTACTGACTTCACATCTTCATCACTATACATGAGATTCAGATTTGATTGCCGTTTAATCTCATTAATGGCCTCAAGTAAGGATACATGATTCAAATGTAAACTAACAGAGTGTTCCTGCGCCAAAATTGGAAAGGTCGTAAACAGCAACCAGCATGCAAATGCCATTCTTAACGCTATCGCCTGTATAACTGCCAGACTATAGCCTGTTTTAGAAAGCTCTTTCATCATTAAAAATTAAAGTTAGTATTTATATTTATGAAGTTTAATCGATATAAACAGTACGCCCTTTAACAGAGAAACTCACTTTCTCTGTTAGTTCTATCATACGTACAAAGTCTACAAAATCTTTAGAACGCGGCAACTCTCCGCTGAACAGTGTATGCCTTCTTTCTTCTGAAACCCATACTATCCGGATGTCATACCAGCGTGCTGCTTCTTCCATAATCTGTTCCAAAGTAGAACTGCGGAAAACAAACATATCATCCTTCCAGGATACGACTTCCTGTACATTGGCAGTTACTACATCTATCTCTTGATTGTCTGTAACAACAGCAGTCTCACCCGGATGAAGCTCTATAATATCCTCTGTTTCATGGGATGAAACCAACACTTTTCCCTGTACCAGTGTGGTTACCAACTTCTTTTCTTCCCGGTAACTCCTCAGATTAAAAGAAGTACCTTTTACCTCCACCCGGCCATAATCGGTTTCAATAATAAACGGCCAACTATCGTGATGCGACACCTCAAAATACATTTCTCCGCTTGCTTTCACAATTCGTTGATCAGAAGCAAAAGCAGATGGATAGTATAACTCCGAATCAGAATTTACCCAAACTTTAGTTCCATCGCAAAGAGTTATGTCATACTTACCATTTCTTGGAACAAACAGTTTATTTTTCCTCTTTGTATCTGTTCCTTTTTTATTGTCAAGAATATGAATACCTGCTTCATCTCTAATAGCATAATTTTCTCCTACCAATGCCAGACGTATACGGGAGTTCAAATAATATTCGCTCCCATCAACCAAAGATAGTATAGCTTTGGAGTCTCCCGCTCTAATAGCGGTCAGATCATCTTGATACTCGAATTGATGAACATCAGATTGAATAATCCAAAGAGCACCTGCAGACAATAGCAAGGCAAAAACGGCAGCACAAGAAACGACCTTTACTAATAATGCCCGTTTCTTCTTTTTGGCAATGCCAGTCTTAATACTTTTCCAGATTCTTTCCGAGCTTTCATATTCTTTTTCTTTCACGATAGACCGTGCTCTAAAATACTCAGCATCCTGATATTTCTGATATAATCTCCGGTTTCTGTCTGAAGCATTACGCCATACATCTAATTCATTGCGTTCCTCTTCAGATTCTTTTCCTTTAATAGATTTTACGATTAGCGCAGCAATGCGATAAATGTCATTATATCCCATAATCTTGTCGTTATTTACTTAAAGACACACGAGCTGGAGAAATTAGTCGCTTCGTGGTTACTTTTTTTTCAAGAAATTATTCTTTTGTCAGTTACCCGGCCCAAAAGTTATGATTTAGATAAGAACAACCAGACTGTATGCCCGACATGAAAGTTTCTTTTTCAAGCTACTCTTAGCTCGTTTCTTGTACGCATTTACCGCATTCCGAGTAACTCCCATTATTTGCGCTATTTCATCTGCATGTTTGCCCTCCAGACTAAGTTCGATCACTTTACGATAAGATTCCGGGAGTTCTGTTATCGCTTTACTCAACTCAATAAAAACTTCTTCATCCAGCATGACTTCTTCAAAAGCCTCATCCGTGATTTTCTCAATGCAGCGCTGCTCCATTGCCTGCGAACGAATATAATTAAAGCAACCATACTTTACTGCTGAATAAAGATAATCTTTCACTGATTCAATCTTATCCAACTCCTTCCGCTTCTCCCATAATTTTAGAAACACATCTTGAATAATGTCTTCAGCAGCTGTACGAGGAACAAAATGACTAGCTACAACTAAGAGGGAAAGATGGTATCTTTCAAAAAGAAGTTCGAAGTTTTCTTCATTCTTCTTATTTTTTCCCCACTCAATTGGTTGGATAATCATAGGCTTATAATAAAACGAAGGAATAGTAATTAGTTCCAAATATATCTTATGGCTGGACAAAGTTATACTATTTTTCCAATAAAACATATATTTTTTGTTTTCTTCGGGCAAAAACCGTATTTTTGTAACCGATTCACTGGTAGGGGTGCCTTAACATGACGGGCTGAGAACATACCCATAGAATCTGATCCGGGTAATGCCGGCGTAGAGAACTAATTAGTAAGCAAGATGAAAAAAATTGTATGGATGGCCATCGCCTTATCGGGCGTAGGCATCACTGTTCATGCACAGACGAGTGTAAAGGATAGTATGAGAGTAGTAAACCTGCAAGAAGTGCAGGTAGTATCCACGCGTGCCACCGCCAAAACTCCCGTGGCATTCACCAATATAGGCAAAGCGGAATTGAAGAAGGTTAACTTCGGACAGGACATCCCTTATCTGTTAAGCATGACTCCTTCTACACTGACCACATCGGATGCAGGAGCAGGTATCGGCTACACGACTCTTCGCGTGCGCGGAACCGACGGTACACGTATCAACATCACGGTAAACGGCATACCGATGAACGATGCTGAAAGCCATAATCTGTTCTGGGTAAATATGCCCGACTTTTCTTCCTCCGTAAAAGATATGCAAGTGCAACGCGGCGCAGGTACGTCTACCAATGGGGCAGGTGCCTTCGGAGCCAGCGTTAATATGCAGACTGAAGGTGCATCCATGAAGCCGTATGCCGAATTCAACGGTTCATACGGTTCATTCAACACGCACAAGGAAACGGTGAAAGTGGGAACTGGTTTGCTCAATAATCATTGGACGTTTGACGCCCGTCTTTCCAACATCGGTACGGACGGATACATAGACCGCGCTTCGGTAGACCTGAATTCTTACTACCTGCAAGGAGGCTACTTTGCAGAAAACACATCTGTGAAGCTGATTGCATTTGCCGGAAAAGAAAAGACATATCACGCCTGGGGATACGCAACCAAAAAGGAAATGGAGGATTTCGGCAGACGCTACAACCCCTGTGGCGAGATGTACACCGATGCCAACGGCAACAAGCATTTTTATGACGACCAAACGGATAATTATCTGCAAAAGAATTATCAACTTCTCTTCAATCACACTTTCTCAACGGCTTGGAACCTAAACGTTGCCTTACATTATACCAAAGGTGACGGCTATTACGAAGAGTACAAAGACGGCAGATCCCTTATAGAATATGGCCTGAAACCATTCACAATTGATGGAACCGAAATAACCAAAAGTGATTTAGTCCGTCAGAAGAAAATGGACAACAAATTCGGCGGCGGCGTTTTTTCTCTCAATTATACAGTCAACAGGCTGAATGCGTCTCTAGGAGGTGGTTTGAATCAATACCGGGGCAATAACTTCGGAAGAGTTCCTTGGGTGAAGAATTATGTGGGCACTCTATCTCCCGACCATGAATATTACCGCAATAAATCCAAAAAGACCGATGGCAATATTTATCTGAAAGCAAACTACGATCTTACCAGAGGATTAAGCGCGTATGCCGATCTTCAGTATCGACACATCGACTATACCATCGACGGCAACAATGATAAATATGACTGGAGCAAAAATGCCCTGCGTCCACTGGCAGTAGACAAGAAGTTCGATTTCTTTAACCCGAAAGTCGGATTAAACTGGAACATCACGTCCAACCATCGCGTTTATGCCTCTTTCTCGGTTGCTCAAAAGGAACCGACCAGAAACAATTATACGGATGGCGATCCGGATTCGTATCCCAAAGCAGAAAAATTACTCGACTATGAAGCGGGATATACTTTCGCCAACCAATGGCTGACAGCAGGTGCAAACTTCTACTACATGGATTATACCGACCAACTGGTTCTGACCGGAGCTTTAAATGACATCGGTGAAGCACTGACCGAAAACGTGCCGGACAGTTATCGTATGGGAGTCGAGCTAATGCTGGGAATCAAACCGTGTAAATGGTTTCAATGGGATATAAACGCTACATGGAGCAAAAACCGCATCCAGGATTTTGTAGAAAGCCTGCCGGGCTACCATTATAATGAAAACGGCAGTTCTACTTCCCTCCCGACTGTTCAGATCAAGCATAAAGACACTCACATCGCTTTCTCACCTGACTTTCTATTTAATAACCGTTTCTCATTCAATTATAAGGGATTCGAAGCGGCTCTGCAATCGCAGTTCGTAAGCAAGCAGTATATGACAAATGCGGAAGTAGAAGAATTGACTCTTGATAAATATTTTGTCAGTAACCTCAATCTGGCGTACTCCTTCCGTCCCAAGAAGGTGTTGAAAGAAGTCACGGTAGGGTTCACTGTGTACAATCTGTTTAATGAAAAATATGAAAACAACGGTTGGGCCTCGAGCGACTACACCGATACGGTGGAGAATCGGGGAAACTATGCCGGATATGCAGCGCAGGCAGGAACAAACGTTATGGGACATGTTTCTTTCCGCTTTTAATACCACAGGGCTATGGAATTGAATTTTCTGGAAATATTCGGTACGATTGTCGGGCTAGTCTACCTTTGGTTGGAGTACCGGGCAAGTATCTACCTTTGGATAGCAGGTATCGTGATGCCTGCCATCTATATCTTCGTATATTACAAAGCAGGACTGTATGCCGATTTCGGTATCAATATCTACTATCTGATAGCTGCCATCTATGGTTGGTTCTTCTGGATGTGGGGACACAGAAAGAAAAAAAGTCAGCAGTCAGCAGATGCTTCAATCGGTGACAAACCCAAAGACCTTCCTATCGTGCATACTCCATGGAAATGTTACTTACCTCTTTTTCTGGTATTTATTGTTGCATTTATCGGCATTGCGTGGATACTGATCGAATATACGGACAGCAACGTGCCCTGGCTGGATAGTTTTACTACGGCATTGAGCATTGTCGGCATGTGGATGCTGGCGCGTAAATACGTCGAGCAATGGTTTGCCTGGATTCTTGTGGATATTGTCTGCTGCGGACTTTATATCTATAAAGACCTTTATTTTACTTCTGCTTTGTACGGACTTTACTCCATTATAGCTATCTTTGGCTACTTTAAATGGAAAAAATTAATGAGCGTACAATGATAAGTGAACACTATACTCCCGAAGCCGTCATACTTGCCAACGGCGAATATCCTACGCATGTGCTTCCCCTGAAAATACTGGAAGAGGCTAAATTCGTGGTTTGTTGCGATGGAGCAGCCAACGAATATATCTTACGTGGACATACTCCCGATATTATTATTGGCGACGGAGACTCTCTTTCGCCGGAAAACAAAACACGCTTTTCGGACATTATTCACCATATTGCCGATCAGGAAACAAACGACCAAACCAAGGCTGTCCACTTCCTGCAAGAAAAAGGCTACCAGAGAATAGCCATCGTCGGTGCTACCGGAAAACGGGAAGACCACACATTAGGAAATATCAGTTTGCTGCTGGATTATATGAAAAGCGGTATGGAAGTACGAACCGTTACGGATTACGGAGTATTTATTCCGGCAAGCGGCACGCAGACTTTCGTTTCTCACACAGGCCAGCAAATTTCCATTATCAATTTCGGAGCGAAAGGATTGAAAGGGGAAGGATTGGTTTATCCGCTTAGCGACTTTACGAATTGGTGGCAAGGAACTCTTAATGAAGCTACAAGCAATCGTTTTACCATTCAATGCACGGGAGAGTATTTAGTGTTTCTAGCTTCTATGTAAACCGATATTAATTCTCAAACATTCTCATCACTATGAGAAAAAATTCTCACTGCGACGAGAAAAAATACTCATAGTAATGAGAACTTTTTCTCATTGCGGTGAGAATCTTTCTTTCATTTCAATAGACTGTCAACGCCTCATAGATCACTGTATAACAACCTATTAAGACCGACTACAATGAAAGTAAATAGCTCTTGAAATCTGCAAATTCTTTCGTCATTTGCAAACTCTTCTTCTCGCCTTTCATAAATTCCTGCAACTTGGCAGGTATCTCTACTGATTCACCGATAATGCTTTCCACTGTTTCAAGGAACTTGGCCGGATGAGCCGTTTCAAGGAATACACCCGTTTCGCCTTCTTGCAAGCCTTCTACCAATGCACGATATCCGCAAGCTCCGTGAGGATCGAGGAGATAATGATGTTCTTTCCAAGTTTCTTTCACCGTTTCACGGATCTGTTCGTCGGTATAAGTTGTTCCTGAAATTTCGGCAGAGATAGCAGCGTGCGAACCATTATACAAATCAAGTACACGGGCAAAGTTGCTAGGATCTCCCACGTCCATGGCGTTAGCAATTGTTGCAATAGACGGACGGGGATTGTATTTACCTGTTTGCAGATATTGATAGAAAATATCGTTGCGGTTGTTGGCAGCAATAAAACGCTTCACAGGCAATCCCATTTTCTTTCCGAATAATCCTGCGGTGATATTTCCGAAGTTTCCGCTAGGTACGCAGATGACGGCATTATCCGCTTTTCCGGCACGCTTCAGTTGAGCGTATGCATAGAAATAATAAAATGCTTGCGGCAGGAAACGGGCTACATTGATGGAATTGGCAGAAGTCAATGATAGATGTTCATTCAGTTCCTTATCCATGAAAGCAGCTTTTACCAATGCCTGGCAATCATCAAACGTTCCGTCCACTTCGAGCGCAGTGATGTTCTGTCCCAGTGTAGTGAATTGCTTTTCCTGTATTTCGCTGACTTTTCCTTTCGGATAGAGCACATATACATGAATACCGTCCACACCCAGAAAACCGTTAGCCACAGCACTTCCCGTATCACCGGAAGTGGCTACCAGTACATTTACATTCTTTTGTCCTTCCTTCTTAATGAAGTATCCCAGCAGACGTGCCATGAAACGACCGCCTACATCTTTGAAGGCTAGTGTCGGTCCGTGGAAAAGTTCGAGCGAGTAGATGTTATCCGCTACTTTCACCAAAGGTACATCAAAACTTAAGGTATCATATACAATCTGTTTCAGAGTGTCGGCAGGAATATCCTCACCGAAGAAAGCATCGGCTACACGGTAAGCTATTTCCTGAAAAGACAACGTATCAATTGTATCGTAAAACTCTTGTGGAAGAGGCTTGATAGACATAGGCATAAACAACCCTTTATCGGCTGCAAGACCTTTTACAACTGCTTCCTGTAAAGAAGCCACCGGCGCTTGTTTATTCGTACTATAATATTTCATGGAATGATATTTTTAGTGCTCACCACAGATTACACAGATTTACACAGATATTTTCTCTATTATTACATAATACAAAAGTCTCTTATCACTTTAAATCTGTGCGAATCTGTGTAATCTGTGGTGAACATTATTTCATAAATTCTTTAATAAACTCGTCTTCTTTCAACACACCGTAACTACCATTGCAGGCAGATACTTCGTCGTAAGTTTGCACCTCGTCCGGCTCAATTCCCGGATACCAGATAAGGAACGGGATAGGATCGGAAGTGTGCGTGCGAAGTTCGCAGGGAGTAGGATGGTCAGGCAATACGGCTATTGCTACCGGTTCATCCCAATCTTTCACTGCTTCGTAGATAGGTCCTACGGCACGTTTATCCAGATTCTCGATAGTGAGAAGTTTCAAGTCGATGTCTCCTTCGTGTCCGGCCTCATCGCTGGCTTCGATATGAAGATAGACAAAGTCATCGGTTTTCAAGGCTTCCAATGCAGCAGCCACTTTATTTTCATAATTCGTATTATACAGGCCGGTTGCCCCTTCTACCGCAATACGACGTAATCCGGCATAATAACCGATTCCGTTTATCAGATCGACTGCCGAAATCACCGCACCTTTTTTCACTTGCGGGAAAGTTTCGGAGAAAGTAGTCATCTGCGGACGATAACCGGGGCTCCAGGGCCAAATACTATTGGCGGGGTCTTTACCTTCAGATATACGTTTCAGATTCAACGGATGATTCTTCAACAGTTCCTGTGATTTTAGAATCAGGTCGTTAATCAGGTCTGCCGTTTCTTGTGCTTCCGGGGTCAATGGTTTCACCATCAATGGGCGGAAAGGTTTCAAAGGAACATCGTGCGGAGGAGTACAGTCCAGTTCTTTATTTCCTCCCTTGATAACCAATAGATGACGGTACTGGACTCCTGTGTGGAACCGTACGCGGTCATTGCCTAGTTTCTCTTGCAGGTATTGAATCAATACGTCCGCTTCTTCTGTAGATATGTGTCCGGAGGAGTGATTCTTCAGAATTTCTCCTTCCACACAAATCAAATTACAGCGCATTGCCATCTCACCCGGTTTCAGATCCACACCAATACTGGCAGCTTCCAGCGGTCCGCGACCTTCATATACCTTTGGCAAATTATATCCCAACACGGACATATTGGCAACTTCACTACCCGGATGGAAACCTTCCGCCACAGTAATCAGGCGGCCGTTACGTCCCATGCGAGCTAGCTTATCCATATAAGGCGTCTTTGCATATTGCAGGAGCGTCTTGTCCCCTAATGACTTCACTGGCCAATCGGCCATTCCGTCTCCC
>OGWY01000657.1_pt1 | contig 28486 bp, 19 predicted proteins | sample 1576121 | NCBI WGS metagenome assembly OGWY01 (sample SAMEA3541543, study PRJEB24748) | human gut metagenome | biome: human gut; feature: human-associated habitat; material: faeces | place: China | collected 2012 | reverse complement strand
AATGTCTCTTCGGAACCTATCAGAAGGACGAAGGAACAATCGTATTAGATGGCAAGGAAGTTAATTTCTCTGGACCAAAGGATGCACTCGAAAACGGAGTTGCAATGGTACATCAGGAATTAAATCAGTGTCTGGAAAGAAATGTAATTGATAATTTGTTCCTCGGTCGATACCCAAAGAATTCGCTTGGCGTGGTCGATGAGGGCAGAATGAAAAAAGAAGCATCTGATCTGTTCAGAAAGCTTGGAATCACAGTGAACCTTACGCAGCCGATGAAGAAAATGTCTGTATCAAAGCGTCAGATGTGTGAGATTGCGAAGGCAATTTCATACAATTCAAAGGTAATTGTACTTGATGAGCCGACTTCATCCCTGACAGCACCGGAAGTAGCAAAGCTCTTCAAGATGATGCGTCAGCTTAAGGATCAGGGAATCTCCCTGATTTATATCTCCCATAAGATGGACGAGATCTTCGAGATCTGCGACCAGATTTCCGTATTGCGGGATGGTAGTCTCGTAATGACGAAGGACAGCAAAGATACAAACATGAATGAACTCATATCAGCCATGGTAGGCCGTTCTCTGGATAACAGATTCCCGCCGGTTGATAATACACCGGGAGAGACGATTCTCTCCGTGCAGAACCTTTCAACAAAATATGCACCGAAGCTCCAGAATATCTCCTTCGATGTGAAAAAAGGCGAGATATTTGGTTTGTATGGATTGGTCGGTGCAGGTCGTACAGAGCTTCTTGAGACGATATTTGGTATGCGTACAAGAGCAGCCGGAAACGTTATCTATGATGGTAAGATGATGAATTTTGCATCTCCGAAGGATGCGATGAATCATGGATTTGCCCTCATTACAGAGGAACGTAAGGCAAATGGTCTGTTCTTAAAAGCAGATATAACATTTAACACAACCATTGCAAATATGAATCATTATAAGAGTGGACTTGCACTCTCACATGATGACATGGTGCGGGCAACCGCAGAGGAAATCAAGGTCATGCATACGAAATGTATGGGACCGGATGATATGATTGCAAATCTGTCTGGTGGTAATCAGCAGAAGGTAATCTTCGGTAAATGGTTGGAGCGGTCTCCGAACATCTTTATGATGGACGATCCGACAAGAGGTATTGATGTTGGAGCAAAATATGAGATTTACGAGTTGATCATTAACATGGCAAAGCAGGGTAAGACAATTATTGTTGTTTCTTCTGAGATGCCGGAGATTCTCGGAATCACAAACCGTATTGGCGTTATGTCGAATGGCCATCTGGCAGGTATTGTCAATACGAAGGAGACAAATCAGGAAGAATTATTAAAGCTTAGTGCGAAATATTTGTAATAGAGAGGAGTTTTGGCGATGGCAGATAAAAGTATGATCCTTTCGGCAGAAGCGGAAGCAGCGCTTTTGAAACCGATTGATGAATATGTAGGAAAAATACAGAAGCAGATCGATGCACTTCGTGTAGATGGATCTGACAAGGTTCGAAGCTTAAAGAACCATATCGCAATTGCGAAGGAAGATAAGAATTTAACAAAGGAAGAGAGAGCAAAGATTATTGCGAAGGATAAGGCGGACTTAGAGAAAGCAAAATCTGTAGAATCTGCAAATAAGGATAAGGTATCCAAGCTCATTTCCGATGCAGAGAGCTATCTCTCCAAGCATTACAAGAGTGACTACTATGAGAAGGTAGTTGCGAGCTGTGAGGCAGAGAAGGCAGCAGAGAATGCCTCTTATGACAAGATTGTGGCAACCATTAAGACAGAGCACGAGCAGGCTTTGGCAAAGCTTTCTGATTCTGAGGAAATCAAGGATGAGAAGTATGTATATCGTAACCGCCTGTTTGATGCACAGATGACACATGAGTCTAAATTGCAGGAAATCAAGGATAGAAAGCACGATGCATTTGCACATAAGTTTCATTTGATCGATCTGCTTCGTATGTCGAAATATACATTTGGACAGAAGCAGTCACAGAAGGTAGAAAACTACAAGTACACATTCAATACAACACAGTTTTTGTATAAGAATGGTCTATACATTGTAATTTTACTCATCTTTATTGCATTGTGTATCATCACACCAATTGTAAAGCATACACAGCTTTTGACACTAACAAACATTCTGAATATTTTGCAGCAGGCTTCCCCTCGTATGTTCTTAGCCCTTGGTGTTGCCGGTCTGATTCTGTTAACAGGTACCGACCTTTCCATCGGACGTATGGTAGGTATGGGTATGGTAACCGCAACTATCATCATGCACAGCGGTGTAAATACCGGTGGCGTATTCGGACATATCTTTGATTTTACAGGTATTCCGGTAGCGGGCAGAGCCATTATTGCACTTGTTGCATGTATCATACTTACAACCGTATTTGCAAGTATTGCCGGTTTCTTCATGGCGAAGTATAAGATGCATCCATTCATTTCAACCATGGCGAACATGCTGATTATCTTCGGACTTGTTACATACGCAACAAAGGGTGTATCCTTCGGTGCAATTGAGTCAAGTATTCCGAACATGTTTATTCCAAATCTTGGTGGATTCCCAACCATCATTATCTGGGCAGTTGTAGCAATCATCGTTGTATGGTTCATCTGGAACAAGACAACATTTGGTAAGAACCTTTACGCAGTTGGTGGTAATCCGGAAGCAGCTTCTGTATCTGGTATTTCCGTATTCAAGGTAACAATGGGAGCATTCATCTTAGCAGGTATCCTTTATGGATTTGGTTCATGGCTTGAGTGTAACCGTATGGTTGGATCCGGTAGTGCCGCATATGGACAAGGCTGGGATATGGATGCAATTGCAGCCTGCGTAGTAGGTGGTGTATCCTTCACAGGTGGTATCGGTAAGATCTCCGGTGTTGTAACTGGTGTATTGATCTTCACATCCCTTACATACTCTCTGACAATCCTTGGTATTGATACAAACCTTCAGTTTATCTTCGAAGGTATTATCATCCTTGCAGCTGTAACACTTGACTGTCTGAAGTATGTTCAGAAGAAGTAATCAAAGGAATCAAATAAAGTTGTAAACGAAGGAAGGGTCGCCTTGTCTATCGAAGAGGATGGAGAGGCGGCTTTTCCTGTATATTGTATATAATGTCAAAACGCAATAAAACCAGTATATATGGCACTGTTTAATTGGAACAATATAGGATGTATTGTAACTAAGAAGTTCTAAATGTTCTGATATATAGAATTGGTACCGGACGCAAGCTGGTTGGAGTAAAAACTTGAAAATGAGGGAAAATCCCCCAATAAGGCAGGAGTAGGAAACAAGTCAGTTGGAGTAAATTCCCCAAATAGAGGAAAAATCCCCAATTGAGCAATAGAAGGAAGCAACCAGCCAGATATTTAGGTATCTTTATAGTGATAACTTTGGTATAATAAGGACAATAAAACAACAAAGAACAATAAGAATTGCCGGGTAGTTCGGAAATCATTTGAATATGTGGATGATTGGTTTTTCTATGACTTCGTGAACATATACGATATGTTTGGAACTTAGAAGTACTTGATATTCTGCTTGATTTCAGCAATGTTTGAACACGATGTTCAAACAAGCCGCTGTTGAGACATGGATGTCGAATCAGCGGCGGTTGCGTGCGAGATGAATATTGGAAGCAGAATATCGTAGTACTTCTTAGTTTCAATACATTGTATATGGAATGAAGTGATAGGAAAATCAATCCAACCCAAGACCAGATGCTTCCGAACTACCCGGCAGGCGATAACAAGTGGGGTGCAACATGGAAAAATATAAAGTGCTTTTGGTGGATGACGAAGCAGAAGTCATCGAAGTAATTGAACAACGCATACAATGGGACGACCTTGGATTTACCGTTGTTGGTAACGCAACCAACGGAGTGAAAGCACTTGAACTGGTAGAGAAGCTTCAACCGGATGTCGTGATTACAGATATCAAGATGCCATATATGGATGGATTGGAGTTATCCCGTCGTTTAAACCGGGATTACCAGAACATTCACATCATTATTTTTACCGGGTTTGATGAGTTTGAATATGCAAAGGAAGCGGTGCATCTGGAGGTTGAGGAATATATGCTGAAACCGATAAATGCAACGGAACTGTCTGATTGCCTGAAACGTCTGAAGGACACACTGGACCGGGAACGGGAAGAAAAACTGAATGTAACACGTCTGGAGAATTATTTCAATGCAGCACTTCCGGTACTGCAGAATAACTTCTTTGTATCTCTCATTGAGGGACGGGTGACAGAAGAAAACTGCGGGAAATTTTTTGCCGCGTATCAGATTGATATGAAAGGACCATATTATGGATGTGCAATTTTCCACACTTCGGAACATCATGTGCCGGACGGTATGAATCCGTTGCTGCTTGCGATGTCTGTTGAACATGAGATCAAGGAACGGCTTGCGACAGAGTGGAAGAGCCGGGTATTCTCTTATCTTGGCAATACACTGATGCTGATAGAGCTTTCATCGGAGGACGCGATTGTGCAGTTTACGGATTCGTGTGATCGATTCTGCAAATGGGCTTATCGTGTGATGGGGGCGGTGGTTACGGCAGGTATCGGTCGTGTATGCGACAATATGGCGAATATTAAAACGTCTTACGATGGTGCCAGAGAGGCAGTATCATACAGGGTACTGTATGGAACGAAACGCGCGATCAATATTGCCGAGCTTGCACCGAAGGAACAGGAAACGACCTTGCAGCCGGAAGATACAAGAATGCATGATTTGTTCAAAGCCATTCATTTAGGGTTAAAGGAAGAGATTGAGAAGGTCGTTGTAAATGAAATAGAAAAGCTGCACAGCAATGCACAGACGGTCAGTCAGTATAATCTTGCAATCATGGAGATGGTGGGAGCATTTTACAGGTTTTGTGCAAATAATTTCCTTGATTTTAATGATTATCTGCACGGAATCCAGAATCCTTATGAGACGATTCCGCAGATGGATGAGAGTACACTTACGGCATGGATGCAGGGAGTTTCCGTAGAGCTTGGGGAACAGTTGAAAAATGCTCGAAACAGTACATCGAGACGGCTTGTGACCGATGCACAGAATCTTGTACGTGAGCGATATATGGAGCCGGATTTGTCATTGGACACGATCTGTTCTGTGCTTGGGGTATCGAATTCGTATTTTTCGTCGGTGTTCAAGAAGGAGACAGGAAAAGCGTTTATTACGTATCTGACGGATTACCGGATGGATCATGCGGCAACACTGATACTGGAAACAAATGAGAAAAGCTATCAGATTGCTGAGCGAGTGGGGTATCTGGATGCGAATTATTTCAGTTATGTATTCAAGAAACGATTTGGCGTGTCACCGTCGAAGTACCGGGCACAGCATACGAATCAGTAAGAAAAAAATAGGGGAAATGGATTGAAAACAAGAGAGATAGGAAAATTGCAAAAGAAGGAAAGCTGGCTTCAAAGGTGGATGAAAAAGCAGGGCTGGACACATCATAGAAGATTTATCGGACTGGATATCCAGTCAATCATTATGGCAGTTCTTACTGCACTTACGTTGATTACGACAATTACAATTGGCCTGCTTTTGTATAATCGTTTTAAAATGGCGATGAAGCAGACGGCTGTGTCGAACGCAGAGAGTATGGTCGAAAGCACGGTGGATAAGCTGGATGCGGAGTTGTTGAATGTCCGTCAGATAATGAATGCAGTGAATTATAATATCATTCAGGAAAATGATATCTCCAGTGATGATTTTAACCGCCAGTTCAGTCTGCTTTATGAAATCAACACAGACAAGGTTCAAAGCATGGCGCTGTATGACAGCAATGGTGCACAGCTTATGGCGGAGCCGGTTTCGGAACGCAAGAAGGGCGTAAAGGCATCCGAACAGGACTGGTATACAAACGCAGAGGAGGAGATTGAGAATGTGCATTTCTCCCTGCCGCATATTCAGAATCTGTTTGAGGATGGCACATACCGGTACTACTGGGTTATTTCCCTCAGCCGTTCCGTGGATATTAACGATGGGGAAAAACCGCGCAGCGGTGTACTGCTGGTAGATATGAAATATTCTGTGATATCCAATACGATGAAGCGGATCAATGAGTCCTCAAACGGTATTTATTATTACCTTTGCAGCCGGGATGGACAGATGATTTACCATCCGAGACGTGCAGATATTGACCGTGGATATTTTTCGGAAAACTGTGAGATGACATCGCAATTAGAAGACGGAACGTATGAGCTTTCGCTGAACGGTAGACCGGGAAATGTTGTTGTGAGTAGTGTGGCATATACCGGCTGGAAGCTGGTCGGTGTGATTCCGGAGCGTGTACAGACAGCAAATATCAACCGGTTCCGGTATTATATTATCACAGCCATTCTGATTTTGATGATGATGCTGCTCGAAGTAAACCGGATCATATCAAGAAAGATTTCGCGTCCAATCCTGCGGCTGAATGAGTCAGTCAAGGCATATGAGACAGGTGGGGATACGGATATCTATATTGGTGGTTCTTCAGAGATCCGGCATCTCGGATATTCGGTCAAGAAGTCCTATGAACAGATAGAGAATCTGATGCAGGAGATTATCCGGGAACAGACTGAACGCAGAAAGAGTGAGATGGATGCACTGCAAAGTCAGATTAATCCGCATTTCCTATATAATACGCTCGAATCGATTACATGGATGGTTGAGGCACAGAAGAATAAGGAAGCGGTTCTCATGATTTCGGAGCTTGCCAGACTGCTTCGGATCAGTCTGTCAAAGGGAAGAACCGTAATCCGGATCGCGGATGAGCTGCAGCACAGCCGGAGCTATATGAATATCCAGCTTGTGCGCTATAAAGAACGGTTCCGCGTGGAATTTGATATTGATGAGGAAGTCAATGATTACTGTACGGTCAAACTCATTGTACAGCCGATTCTGGAAAATGCAATCTATTATGGTGTTGGAAATATGGACGAGGATGACGGCGGTATGATTACGGTACGCGGCGAGAAAAAGGGAGATGATATCTATCTCTCGGTCGAGGATAATGGCATGGGTATGAGTGAGGAAACGGTTGAAAATGTCCTCAAGGATAATAATAAAGTACCAAAGCATGGTTCCGGGGTAGGACTCATCAATGTGCACAACCGGATTCAGCTGATGTTTGGTAACGAATATGGTCTTCTTGTTTACAGTGAGCCGGATGAAGGAACGAAGATTGTGATACACATTCCGGCAATTCCGTTTACGGAGGAGAACCGGCAGCAGCTCGAGGCGCAGAGCTATAGAAATGGGAGGGCTACAGATGAAACGAGATAAATTAACATTTCTCATTGCAGAGCTTATTCTGATTGTCCTCGCAGCCTTCTTCATACATAAAATCTTCCAGGAGGATGTCGCTCAAAAGCGTGTAGCGGTTATCCTGCAGAATTCCGGTGACACCCGGTGGGAAGGTGTAATCAATGGATTAAAGCAGTCCGCGAAAACCAATAATCTTCATCTGATCATCTGTAATACGGATGATATTGTAAGCGCGCAGGACGAGCGGGAGCTGATCGAGGAACAGCTGGAAAACGATGTGGATGCATTTATCCTGTGCCCGGCACCGGGGGCAGATACGAAGGATATGTTAGACTGGCTCGGCGAGCAGAAGAAGCCATTTGTACTTCTGACAGAAGATGTTTATACCGGTGAACAGCCAGAGGCAAGCGGGTATGCGACAGTGAAATCGGATAATTACCAGATTGGATACGCACTTGGCACGCAGCTTATTACGCAGGACGAAGATGGGCTGAAAGGAAAAAGGATTGGCGTGATTGCCGGACGATCCAAGACGGAGGCAAGTGTGAATCGTATCCAGGGACTGAAGGACGCATTGGAGAAACAGGATTGCGAGATTGCATGGGAGTATAATGAAGAAAGCGACACTGATATCTGTGCGGTTGTTGATGCACAGGAGTCCGTCGATTATATGGTGGTAATGGATACGCAAGCCTTGGATACGCTGGGTGAACACGCGGAAAATGGTGTGTATAAGGATGCGAAGATCTTTGGCGTTGGTACGAGCATGAAATCGATTGCACTGCTCGATGCAGGACAGGTGCAGTGTCTGGTAATCCCGGATGGATACGGGATTGGTTATGAGAGTGTCGAGGAAATTGAAAAAGAACTGACACGGACATTTTACACGTTGAAGAGCCATGAGAAGGAAGTAAAAGTTATTTATAAAGAAGATTTGTTCTCGGATGAGATAGAAAGGTTTTTGTATTCGTATGAGTAGAAGAAATGCAAAGAAAAATATTATAGCATGGTTGTGCGTGTGGGTATTTTTGATTTCACTGACAGGCTGCGGAAAGCCGGACACAAAAAACGATCATACGTTGCGTGTTGGTGTCGTGACATATACACCGGACGACCCGTTTATCAATGCAATGACAGATATTATAAAGAGCAATCTGAAGGCGAAAGAGAGCAACACGATGAAGGTAATCGTATCTGTAAGAAGCGGCGATAATGATCAGCAGGAGCAGGACGAGATCGTTGAGGAAATGATTGATGCCGGATGTGATGTTTTATGCGTGAATCTGGTTGACCGGACAGCGCCGTCGAATATTGTCCGGATGGCGAGACAGAATGATATTCCAGTTATTTTCTTTAATCGTGAACCGGTGCAGGAGGATCTTCTTCAGTGGGATAAGCTTTTCTATGTAGGATGTGATGCGGCACAGTCCGGTGAGATGCAGGGTGAGATCGCAGCGGAATATATTAAGAATCACCCGGAGGTCGATAAGAACGGTGATGGCAAGATCCAATATGTGCTTTTAGAAGGGGAAGCCGGACATCAGGATGCAATCAGCCGGACAGACCTGTCGGTTAAGACGATGATTGAGAATGAAATAGAACTGGAAAAACTCAGTTATCAGTTTGCAGACTGGAACCGCGCACAGGCGGAAAACCGGGTGAGTCAGTTGATCGATCAGTATGGTTCTGAGATTGAGTTGATTTTATCGAACAATGATGAGATGGCGCTGGGGGCTGTTGAGGCGTACAAAAATGCCGGCTACAGGCAGGCGGAGCGGCCGATTATTTTCGGCATTGATGGTCTGACCGATGCATTGGAGGCAGTGGAACATGGTACGATGCAGGGAACGGTCTATAACGATAAGGAAGATCAGGCGAGGATGATCGCACTTTTGACGGTCGCATTGTTTCAGGGAAGCGATATCGAAGGGTATGGACTGGAGGATGACATCTATTATATGTCACAATATCGTAAGGTTGATGGGGACAACGTAGATACATTCCTCGGAAAGTAGTAGGATGTCAGAACTATAATTCTGAAAAAATCAATGTACAGAAGAATGCATTGAAGACTAAATGCGCGGATGACTGGACGCGCGGATAAATGGATGGCAGATGTTGATCGGCAGTATAAAAAGAAACGGAGAACAGATATGCAGGAGACATGGTTAGAGCAATTTTATAACGAAATGGACGCGGAGAAGCGGCTGGACATATTGAATACGAATGCAGATAAAACTGTGAACGCAAGTGAAATGGCAAATCATTCCGCAGAAAATCCGGAAGAAGTGGATGTGGCGTTTATAAAGAAACTCTGGGTGGCGCGTTACGGAAAGCGCAAACCGAAGACCGATGCATTCGTCGGGTATCTGATGCAGCTCAAATACATTGCGGAGAGCGGGGCAAATGATATCGGCGGACAGAAGCGAAAACAGGCAGTTGAGATCATTACCGGACTGTGCCTGTTTGATGTGGAGAAACGGCCGGAAGCAGAACAGGAGATTCTGTTATCTGAGATCACACATGCATTTCGGAAATTCATCGATGTAAGCAGAAACGGCAGAGGATTTACGTCGATCGTCTTCGGCATGGGGCAGCTTTCGGATGAGGGCGTGGCAAAGAAAATCGCAGAACAGATCAGTGTGATTGCATTTACTGCACCGCACATGCTGCACATGGAGAAGGAATTTGCACTGTTGCAGGAAGCCGCGAAACGGGCATTCCGGGTGGAATACCCGAACCGGGAGCATTTCCTGAAGAAATTGTAATCTGAAATTAGGCAAGGGGTTGTCTCTTTCTGTATTGGGAAGGAGAGACTCCTTTTTGTTTGCGAAACAGCCGGCTGAAATAGAGTTGGTCATCGTAGCCGACGATCTTCGCAATCTCATAGATCGAATAATTGGTCTGCTCCAGAAGAATCTGTGCATTGTTGACGCGCAGCGATACGATAAACTGCATCGGTGTCATGCCGGTGTATTTCTTGAAGTTCCGGATAAACCAGCTCACACTCATGCCCCTGGTCTGGGCGTAATTTTCTATACTGATATCCTGATTGTAATTCTCATTGAAATAGGTAACAGCACTGTGCATCTCCCGATCCAGATATTCGTTTTTCAGAATATGCACGCGTGTGAGTTCCCGCTGAAATACAATAAGCAGATGGCGAAGCAGCAGGGCAAGCATTTCCTCGTAGTGTTCCTGACAACGCTGTAATTCCTGTATGATCTGTTTGAACAGCCGCTCGTACTCGAGCGAGGAACCGACGGGGAAAACTCTCTGGTTATCTTGCAGACCATAGCTTCGCAGAATATTTTTTACATCGGAACCGGTGAAGTGAATCCAGTAAACTTCGGTTTTATCTTCGCCATAATATTCGTATTTCTGCAGTTCCTTTGGACGGAGCAACACCATATTTCCGGCAGGGACGATCGTCTCATTTTCCGGTTTATCGAAATGAAAATGTCCAAGCCCGGACGCGATATAGATAATCTGATAATCCAGACGTCCCTTTGGACGGTAGGTCGGCATCTTCGGATCGTCGGTCAGACGATAGATGCCACAGCTTCCGACGATGAGCGGGCGGCTCTTGTCCTTGAAATCCTGATGAGAATGATTTAAGTAACCGGTATTGATATACATAGGGACACCTCCTATTGCCCATTGTATCATGTCGCCTGCGGCTCCATGTTTGTATTCGCATTATGCTGGTATGTGCAAGCACATCCCATCGCAATGCTTATTGTATCATTTCGTCCATATTTTGTCCATTCCTGTTCATAGACTTTTTATACGGAAATCAGTATTATAATATCAGACAATACGAAAAGACAGAAAAATGAGCGGTTCATTTAAAACAAAAAAATACATATACAAGGAGGACGATTTATGATTATACCACGTTATTATGAAGATTTGGATTTCTTACATGAACATACGATGCCGCCAAGAGCGTATTATATACCAGCTTCCCACCGAATGGAGGATCTGGTGGAGCATCGGGAGGCATCCGACCGCGTACAGATGTTAAACGGCATGTGGAAATTCCGGTATTTTGAGAGCATCTATGATGTGAGGGATGCATTTTATGAGAGCGGTTATGATACGTCGGATTTTGATGAGATTTCCGTGCCTGGTGTCTGGCAGATGGCAGGCTATGACACGCATCAGTACACGAATTTCCGCTATCCATTTCCGTTTGATCCGCCGTATGTGCCGCAGGATATTCCGTGTGGTGCGTATGTGCATACGTTTTCTTATGCGAAGGATGAGAAGGCTCCGAAGGTGTACCTGAACTTTGAGGGCGTGGATAGCTGCTTTTATGTATGGGTGAATGGCACCTATACCGGATACAGTCAGGTGTCCCATGCAACGAGCGAGTTTGACGTGACAGACGTGATAGAAGAGGGCGAGAATACGATTGCCGTACTTGTCTTGAAATGGTGCGATGGTTCGTATCTCGAAGATCAGGATAAGTTCCGGATGAGCGGTATCTTCCGGGATGTCTATCTTCTGAAGCGGCCGGAAAAGGCGGTGCAGGATTACCGCATCACGACGGAAATCACGGAAGCGTGTGCGAAAATTACATTGGATATCAGCTACTATCAGGAGACTCCGGTTACCGTATCCGTGGAGGATGCGGCAGGGACTGTGGCTGCACAGTCAGTAATCAGCAAGGCGGGAACTGTGACATTGGAAATTGCAAACCCAGAGCTTTGGAATACGGAACATCCGTATCTGTACACGCTCATCCTGCAAAGCGCGGATGAGACGATCGTGGATGCGATTGCTTTGCGCACGGTAGCGATACAGAACAGGGTGCTATATTTCAATGGACAGGCAATCAAGCTGCGCGGCGTAAACCGGCATGATTCTGACCCGGTCACAGGATTTACAGTTGATGTTGCAAAGATCAAGAAGGATCTCACTTTGATGAAGGAGCATAATTTCAATGCGATTCGTTCGAGTCATTATCCGAATGCACCGTATTTTTATCAGATGTGCGACCGCTATGGATTCCTCGTGTGCGATGAGGCAGATATCGAAGCGCATGGACCATTTATGCTGTACCGCAAGGAGGATACAGACTACAACCGCTTCAAAAAATGGAACGAGAAGATTGCAGATGATCCGGCATGGGAGCAGGCGATTCTTGATCGCGTGAAGCGTATGGTTGCGCGGGATAAAAACCGCTTCTGTATCATTTTCTGGTCGATGGGAAATGAGAGTGCGTATGGATGCAATTTTGAAAAGGCTCTTGCGTGGACAAAGAAATACGATCCGTCCCGTATCACGCAGTATGAGAGTGCGCGGTATCGGAATTACGATGTGACGTATGACTATTCAAATCTGGATTTGTACAGCCGGATGTACCCGGCACTTTCTGAGATTGAGGAGTATCTGGAGAAGGACGGCAGCAAGCCATTTCTGCTTGTGGAATATTGCCATAGCATGGGGAACGGTCCCGGCGATCTGGAGGATTATTTCCAGATAATCCAGAAGGATGCGCGGATGTGTGGCGGATTCGTCTGGGAGTGGTGCGATCATGCGGTTGCACATGGACTGGCGGAAAATGGAAAGACGAAATATTATTATGGCGGCGATCACGGCGAGACAATCCATGATGGAAATTTCTGTATGGATGGACTGGTGTACCCGGATCGTACACCACATACCGGATTGCTTGAATATAAGAATGTGTACCGTCCGGTGCGTGTTGTATCTTATGATGAGAAGACCGGCAGACTTGTGTTGCATAACTATATGGATTTTGATGATATAAGCGACTATGCAGACATCTTGTATGAAATAACTGTGGATGGTCTGTGCGTGCAAAAGGGTGTGCTGGATGAGGTATCGATCGCACCGCACAGCGACGGTGTGATGACGCTCAAGTTGGACATTCCGCAGAGCGGCAAGGTGTATCTGAAGCTCCGGTATCAGTTGAAAAAAGAACTTCCATTGCTTCCGGCAAAGCATGAATTAGGATTTGATGAGGTGCTGCTTGCCAATGTCGATGGCAGAAACCAGACGGCAGTCAAATGGCTGGCAGAAGCGGAAGAGAAAAATGAGATCAGCGTCAGCGAAAGCGATACAGAGATCACATTAAAGGCGAGCGATTTCACATATGCAATCAGCAAACGAACCGGACTTTTTACGAAGCTTCAATATGCAGGACGGGACTATCTGAACCATCCGATGGAACTGAACATCTGGCGGGCACCGACGGATAATGATATGTATATCCGCGCAAAATGGGAAAACGCACATTTTCACGAGGCGTACACAAGAGCGTATAAGGTGGAGACAATTCAGAACCAGTACGGCGTGATTGTGATGAGTCATGTCGGCGTTGTAGCACCAACGGTACAGAAGATTCTGGATGTCGAGCTCGTGTGGAAGGTGGAAAGTTCAGGAAGAATTACCGCATCCATGGAGGTAAGCAAGGATGCAGAGTTCCCAGAACTTCCGAGATTCGGTGTGCGTGTATTCTTCAACAAGAATCTTTCTGAGGCTTCGTATTATGGCATGGGACCGCAGGAGAGCTACCGTGACAAGCACAGAGCTGCGAGTCATGGATTGTATCGCAGTGCGGTGAAGGATCTGCATGAGGACTACATTATGCCACAGGAAAATGGCAGTCATTTCGATTGTGATTATGTCGAACTGTACAACGGCCGGTATGGAATCGCGGCAGTGTCTGAGACACCATTTTCATTTCAGGCGTCAAACTACACACAGGAAATGCTGGCACAGGCAAAACACAATTATGAATTGGAAGAATCGGACAGTACGGTATTATGTATTGATTATGCGTTAAATGGCATTGGCTCCAACAGCTGTGGACCGGAGGTGCTTGCGGCATATCGATTCGCTGAGAAGGAATTTCAGTTTGGGTTTACACTTGTTCCGTATGTGAAGGGATGATTGAAGGCAAACAAAAAGCTGGGACAAAAATCCCAGCTTTTTCATGTCTATGTAATTACATGCACAACAAATTAGCCGCGCAACAGCAATTCTTTCTCGATCATCTTTCCATTCCGGTAGTAGAATCTTGGAACTCGCTTGCTGACGGCACAGGTTAATTCGTATGGAATCGTGTTTGCCAGAGCTGCCATAACGTTGATGGAATTCTTCTTTCCGAAGATTTCAATCTCGCTTCCGACATCGATTTGCATCTTGTCAGTTAGATCAATCATACACATGTCCATGCAGATCTTTCCGCGCTGGTAAACCGGACCTTCGTCCGACATTAGCGTGCAGCGGTTAGAGAGCGCACGGAAGAATCCATCGGCATAGCCGTAAGGGATGACGCCCATACGCGTTGTCTTGTCCGTTACATAGATGCCGCCGTAGCTGATTGCGGTACCGGCTGGGTAGGTCTTGATCGTGCTGACAGTTGTCTTTAAGCTCATGACCGGCTGAAGTCCAAGTTCGTCTGCGAATTCTCCATAGCCGTATAACAAAAGTCCCGGTCTTACCATATCAAGCCATGTTTCCGGATAGCGTGCAACCGCACCGGTATTGGCACAGTGGCGGATGGCGAACCGTCTGCCGAGCTTTTCCTCGACGCTTTTGATCACGTCAGTAAATAACTGGAACTGATGCTCCGTGTAGGCTTTGCATGCATCGCCTGGCTCATCCGAGACAGCAAAATGTGTAAAGATACCTTCGGCGTAAAGCCCCGGAAGCGAGCAACCCTCACAGATACCTTCCACACCAGTATCAAAATAATCCCCGTCGCACAGATATCCCAGACGGGACATTCCAGTGTCAACCTTGATATGAATCTTCAATGTGCCACCGCATTTCACGGCTTCTTCGCTGTATTCAAGTGCCTTTGCTTTACAGGTAACAGCCTGTGTGATGTTGTACTCAATCAGGCGGCTGACCTGCTCCTTTGGCGTATGTCCAAGAATCAGAATCGGCATGGTAATGTCATTTAAGCGAAGCTCAATCGCTTCGTCGATGCTGCTGACCGCCAGATAATCAGCACCAAGCTCCTGCAGCAGGCGGCTGACCTGTACGGAGCCATGTCCGTAGGCATCTGCCTTGACAACGCCTAAAAATTTGACATTTGCGCCAATGCGGTCACGCAATGTTTTATAGTTATGAGCAAGGGCATCCAAGTCGATTTCAGCCCATGTTCGTTTCAATGTGGAATCCATCTTTCGCACCTCGATTATGCAATATTTTTATACCTATTCTAGCACAAACCGACAAGAGATTCCATAGATGGATGCAGGAAAATGAATCAGTTTCTTTTTTGTTTAGAAAATATGCTTCCGTATGCTATAATGATAAAAGTATAATTTATAAGAACGAAACATATGGGAGGAATACGCGTGATTACAGGCGATGTGATATTTGATTTACCATTTTATAATGCAAAAGGAATTCTGACGGGGGGCGATATTTATGGACCGCGGTACCGGATCGCAAAGCTCACGGTCGAGCATGAACCCGTGGAGGAAGGTGGCGAGACGACTTCCGAGAATTTCTTTGAAGTGTGTATATGGCATGCAAGTACCTGCTATGAGAAGACACCGGAGGAGCAGATCACAAGGAAAACATTTCCGTTTGATGCAGAGGGAAGGGAAGCTGTGCTTGCATGGTTGAATGAACAGATACCGGAGAGGTGAGAGTATGAAGTTTTTACATTTGGCAGATTTACATCTGGGAAAAACATTGGGGGATTTTGATCTGAAGGATGACCAGCGGTACATCCTGCAGCAGATTTTGGAAATTGCAGAGACAAAGCAGGTCGATGCGGTTCTGATTGCCGGAGATGTGTTTGACAAGACGGTACCAAGTGAAGGGGCAGTGCAGATCTTGGACGAATTTATCCGTGAGTTGGTTGAACGGCATTTGCAGGTCTATATGATCAGCGGAAACCATGATTCGGACGAGCGGCTGAATTTTGGAAGCAGCTTGTTTGAGGCAAATGATGTGCATATCGCTGCCAAATATCAGGGGAAATTATTTCATCATGTGATAGAGGATGCTTATGGAGCCGTACATATCTATCAGCTCCCGTTCGTGAAAGCATCGCAGGTGAAGCGTGCGTTCCCGGAGGCAAAGATCGAGACGTATGAGGATGCGGTGCGGGAGGTACTGGCACACGCAGAGATCAATCAGAAGCAGAGAAATATTTTAGTGGCGCATCAGTTTGTATCAGGAAAGGGCAAAGATCCAACACTGGGCGGTTCTGAGGGTGCATTGACGCAGCATGTTGGAACGGTAGAGAAAATCGGGTATGACTGTTTCGATGCATTTCGTTATGTGGCACTTGGACATATCCATTCCTCGCAGAGTGTCGGCAGAGAGGAAGTGCGGTATGCTGGTTCCCCGCTCAAATATTCTCTGTCAGAGGCTGGTCCGGTGAAGCAGATTCCGGGCGGCGTGCGCGAGCGGGATGGAGCAAAGCAGGTGCCAATCGTGACAGTGGATGGAGAAGGACAGGTGACGATCGAGCTGGAGAAGCTCGTTCCGCTGCGGGATCTCATTCATATCCGGGGAACATTTACAGAGATTGTAAAGGAAGAAAATCAAATCGAACATACAGAAGATTTTGTTTATGTAACGCTGACGGATGAGGACATTGTCCCGGATGCAATGCGGATCATGCGACAATATTATCCGAACACGATAAAGCTGGATTATGATAATTCCCGTACGCGAGAACTTTCCCATGTGGATGTGGTACAGGCAACACAGAGCCGGTCATATGAGGAACTGATCGGTGATTTTTATAAGCAGATGTATGGCGCCCGGATCAGCGAAGAGGAAATGGATATGATGAAGGACGTTGCGAAGGAGGTGGGAATCTATGAAGCCGACTAAATTGGTAATGCAGGCGTTTGGGGCGTATGCAGAGCAGACGGAGATTGATTTTACCCAATTTGAGGAGAAAGGTCTGTTCCTGATTTGTGGAGATACAGGTGCAGGAAAAACAACGATCTTTGATGCGATCAGCTATGCGCTTTATGGGGAAGCGAGCGGAAGCTACCGCGATACGAAGAATCTGAAAAGCGAGTACGTGGATAAGAAAGTGGAAAGCTTTGTCGATTTTTATTTTACGCATCAGGGCAAGGACTATCATGTGTGCAGAAAACCGAGCTTTAAGTATACCAACCGAAATGGTAAGCCGGATGAGCAGGCGGAAAAGGTGATCTTTTATCAGCCGGATGGAACAACGCTCGAAGGTGCGAAAAACGTTGATGGAACGAAAGAGAAGCCAGGCGCGATACCTCAGCTTCTGAATATGGATGCCGGACAGTTTATGCAGGTTGCGATGATCGCGCAGGGAGAATTCTGGAAGCTGTTAAATGCGAAGACGAACGAGCGGACGGAAATTCTGCGTACGATCTTTCAGACCGATGCCTATAAGAAACTGGAACTGAAACTGAAAAATCGAATGGATGTAAGTTTTGCCGCGCGCAAGGAAAAGGAGCAGAGCATCTCCCAGTCGTTCCGTGAGGTAAAGGTGGAGCCAGCGGAGATCTCAGAAGGAATATCTGGAATTTTGACAGAGGACTTGGCGGAGGATTCGGAAGAACAACCGCGGTCGGTGGTACAGCGTATCTGTGACTTGCAGGAGAAGCTGCAGGATAGCAAATCGGTATGGAATATTGAAGAGATGCTTACGCTGCTGCAGGCGATCATCGGGGAAGATACAGAAAAAGCAAAGCAAAAAGAAACTGTGCTTGCACAGGCGGAGGAAGAATTACAGAAGTTACAGGGCACACTCGTATCGGCAAAGGATAACAATGCAATTTTAGAGCGGTATGCACGGACGAAGGAAGAGCGGGAAGTATTAGAATCACAAAAGGGATTATTTGAAGAACGAAGGATACAGCTTGATCGCACGAAGCAGGCAACCTATAAAGTAAAGCCGGAGTACGATGCATGGAGTGCCAAGGAACATGAATGGGAGCGGACAAAGCAGCTGATCACAGATGGCGCGCAGACGCTTGCGGATTGTCAGACACGTGCCGGGATGGCAGATGCAAAAGTGAAAGAGACGGAGGCTTTACGACCAGAAGCGGAGCAATGCCAGAAGATCGTGGATAAGGTGCGCGAGGAAGAACCACGTTACAAAGAGCGGGAAATGCTACAACACGAACTTGGACGAATCCAGTTGCAGCTTGCTACACAGGAACAGCAGGAAGCGGCACTTGTAACAGCGGAACAGATGTTACAGAAGCGGATTGGAGAGCTACAGGAGCAGCAGGCAGTGTGGAAGGAAGAGCCACAGCAGCTTGCGCAGGCACAGGCGGCGCATGATAAGCTGCTGGACAGCCAGAAAAAGACAGAATCTATTGCAAAGAATCTGATTCCTGCATGGAGACGGAAGCAGCAGGAGTTAGAGGAAGCACAGCGTGAATACCGGGAAAATCAGGATGCGTATGAGTCTGCGAAGGAAGCATTTACTCATGCAGACAGACTTTATCGGGCGAATCTGGTAGGAATTCTGGCAAGTGATCTGGCAGAGGGCGAACCGTGTCCGGTGTGTGGGGCCACGCATCATGAGAAGCTCGCGACACTGGTTGAGGCATCTGTGACGGAGGAACAATGCAAAGAATTAAAGGCAGTGGAAGAGAAAAAACTGGATGCTTTTAATCAGGCAACTGCCAGCGCTTCGTCTTTGCGGGCAGATGTACAGGCAAAGGGGCAGCAGATAAAAGAGGAGATACGGGGATACATGACACCTGAGTTTATCGGTGGTGTTGAGGCATTAGAGGAATTGCTTGTAAGCTTCGAGAGACAGCGGGAAAAGCTGGTGGATACTGTTGCGCAAAGCAGAGAGCGGCTGGATACATTACAGCAAAACTGTGAGAAGCTGCGCGAGGTGGAAGCTATGCTTGCACGTGCACAAGGGACAGAGATGGCGCGGCTTGCAGAGCAGCGAAAGTCGCTTGTAGAGGAGCGACAATCGCTCATTGCGAAGCAGGCTGCTTCACAGGCGACCTTAGCAGCATTACAGACATTATCGTATCCGGATTGGGAAGCCGCCATGCAGGCGGGGAATCATGCACTGGCACGTGTGACGGAGATTCAGACAGCACTTGATACAGCAGCGAAAGAAAAGAAATCCGCAGATGAGGTGGTAGCACGTGTACAGGCGTCCATAGCAACGCAGAAGCAGGCACTCGAACAGCAAAAGTCCGATGCGCAGATGTTAAAACAGCGATTAAATGAGAAGCTGACGGCATGCCAGTTTGCATCGGTAGAGGAAATGCAGGCGCAGGTAGCAACAGATGCAGAGATACATGCGGAGGAAGCGAAACTGGCAGATTATGACAAAAAGGTAACGGAGGTTGCCGCCAGACTGTCACAGTTAGAACAGGAGCAGGATGCCAGACATCGGACGCTGGTTGATCTCGAACAGTTACAGCAGGAGCATACAAGCAAACGTGTACAGGTGGAAACACTTCGAACGGCTTTGCAGGCGATTACATTCCGTATCCAGAATAACTGCGAGAAACAACAGAATATCCGTGCACAGCAGGTGGCATACGAGAAAGCAAAGAAGGAAAATGATACGAGCTATCGGTTGTACACGCTTGTATCCGGGCAGACAAGAAACGGAAAGATTACGTTTGAGCAGTATATTCAGGCAGCAGGCTTTGACAGCATTCTTCAGGCTGCAAACAGGCATCTGCTTCCGATGAGTGACAACCAGTTCCAGTTGTACCGGCAGGCGAATGCAGTTGGAAAACAGACCAATACATTTCTGGATCTGGAGGTGCTGGATATCAGCACAGGAAAACGCCGCCCGGTTGGAAATCTGTCAGGCGGCGAAAGTTTTAAAGCATCGTTATCTCTGGCGCTTGGCTTGTCGGATACAATTGCGGAAAATCGAGGCGGTATCCAGATGGATGCACTGTTTGTCGATGAGGGCTTTGGTACGTTGGATTCGAAGTCGCTGGAGGAGACAAAGGATGCGTTACTCAGCATGTCAGGAGAAAATAAGCTGGTCGGCATCATCAGCCACCGGGATGAACTGATGGATATTCCACAGAAGCTGCGCGTCACAAAAGGCAGAGGCGGCAGCCGGATTCAGATGGAACTGTGAAACTCGATCGTGTAAGTGTGCACGGCTTCGGCGTTTGCGATAAGCTTCTGCTCGCCCGGTTTCTCAGCCAGATCTCCGGTGAAATCCATGTTATCGGTGCGACCGAGCCAAGGCTCTAAGCAGACGTATGGACCATCCGGTTTTGACCAGATTCCGACATATGGGAAGTCCGTGCAGGTAAGCGTGACAAATGGCTTCTTGTCTGCATCGACTAGCCCCACGCTAGGAAGTTGTCCGTCTTCGAAGACGAGCGCGTCTTTGTCGAACAGCGTATCTGTGACAGGCACATATGCACTGCCAGCATCATTGAAAGGATAACTCTTGCTCGTATCGGCAAGTCCGGAACCGGCTGCATCGAGCAGGAGATAGTGTCGTGGATTTGCATCCGGCAGGGCGATGGAGTATTCGCTCCGTGCATGTCCCGGCGCAATCTGGAATCCCGGATGTCCGCCGATGGAATATAACATTTCATCGGAACCAAGATTTTTCACTGCCCATGTGACGTGCAGGAGACGAGGATTTTCTGCATCGAAGCGGTGTGTGATCAGCAATTCGAATTCAAATGGATAGATTTCCAGTGTCTCATCGGAATACACAAGCTTGTGCGTGATAGAACCAGTGGTTTCCTCGATGCAGGTAAATTCCGCATCGCGCGCAAATCCATGCTGTGTCTTCATGGCGTATGTATTTCCGTTGTAACGATAGGCACCGTCCTTCACCTTTCCGACAAATGGAAACAGCACCGGAGCATGACGGTTCCAGACTGCTGGATCGGCGCACCAGATCCGCTCGAAATCCTGTGCCTTATCGTAGACGCTTGTAAGCTCGGCACCGTGGTCGGATACCGTGACTTTTAAATAATCATTTTCGATCGTATGTAACATGTGTGATACCTCCTAAAACAAATTCTCTTTCGTTAACATTTCGTCGACAATACTCAATATCGAATTAAGCTCATAGCGGAACCGCTGGCGAGCCTCTTCAAGGAACTGATCATTCTTTTTATATTTGCCAAGCTCAAATGCATCAGTTCCGTTGTTCAATGCGAGCGTCACGATTCCCTGATTAAACTCGATATTCGTATAGCCATTTACAATCATATCCGCCTGCACGATATGTTCCATGAACTGCGGTGTCAGTACATAGAATGCAAGCTGTGGATCAGATGTGTCAACCTTGAACTGCTGGTTGAACTGTGCATTTTCAGTCTCAACCGTGTTTCGGTCGATGTTGAACAGATCCGCTGCGCCGTTTATGATGCCGGAGAAAAATCCCTTCTCCTTGCGCGGATTCTTGCGCTCGCGGATGCGGACATAGCCATTTAACGGCTGGCGCAGTGCCAGATTGATGACGGGACCGCGGAACACTGTGTAATAGGAAGTGGTTGTGTTGCCGTCGCTGTCAGTGCTTTCCTGTTCGATTTCGAGATGCAGGTCGCAATAGGTGATCGGTACACCGCGATAAGTTCCGCTGATATAGTCGGAGCCGCTGGAACGATCGTAGTTTGGAAGAATGCTGCAATGCTCGAGAAAGTCTCTGTTAAAATACTGGTTTGGATTGTACTGCTCAATCGCGATGCGTTCTGCGAGGATTTCTCTGACAACGGATTGTCCGACCAGCTCCTTCATCTTATTCTTCTGATCGCTCAGATGTTCAAGATATTTCGCGGAAAGGATGAACGCAACTATACCGACCAGAATGATGCAGATGCCAAGTGCAGTATTGCCCGACTGGATCGTCGAGATCCCAGCCATAATGATTCCCATGGCAATGAAAAATAAAATGGGAGTCAGGATTAATCCCCCCCGTTGTCTTTTCTGGTTGGATGCAATCTGGGATAGAAGCTGTTTATCATCTGAATTTGCCATAGTATGTAATATACCTCCATTCGTCTAAAATAAATTATCCTTCGTCAGAATCTCATCGATGATGCTCAGGATATTCTGGAATTCATCGCGGAACCGCAATCTGGTTTCATCCAGACGGGATTTGCTCCAAAGTGTCTTTGTGAGTTCGAAAGAATTTTTCCCGTTATTCAGTGCCAGCGTGACTCTGCTGTTCTCAAATTCAATCTTCGTGTAGCCGTCGACCTTCTCATCTGCAGCAACAATATGTTCCATGAGTTGTGGCGTGAGAATATAGAAGGCAAGCTCGTCATCGGAAGTGATTACCTTGAACTGCTGGTTGAATGGATCGCTCTCCATCTCAACCTTGTTCTGGTTCATGCCGAGAAATTCTGCCGCACCGCTGACGATACCGGAGAGAAAACCATTTTCTTTGCGTGGTAACGCGTTCTTTTTCGTCCGTTTTTATCCCGGTAGGTATCCTTATACTGCAGATGCAGATCGCAGAAGGTAAACGGAACCCCGCGGTAAGTACCGGATACATAATCCGAGCCGGAGATACGATCGTAGTTTGGAAGAATGTTGCAGTTTTTCACGAAGTCTGGGTTGATGTACTCATTTGGTGCATATTTGTCAACCTGTACCTTCTCTGCAAGCACGCCTTTGACAAGGTATTCGCCGGTCAGAGATTTGATTTTCCGTTCCAATGCATTTACAGATTTCCCGAGTACGACCAGAAATCTGTGATATAATCTGTGAATCAGATAGATTTGAATCCATAACGTACATCCCCCTTGTTATGTAATATTTTGCATTATTATACATGGAAAAAACGATGAATGCAATGGAACTGACCGGTCGGATGCTGTATTATTTTTTGTTCTGCCTGCAATTATGTTTGCGTTGATGGTGATTCGGTTGTATTATGTAATTTGGATTGTAAAATATGTAGAAATATAAGAGATGTTTGAGATGGAGATGATGATAGATGACAATGGATGAATTACAGCCGGGGCAGAGTGCTTATATCACGGCGGTCGGCGGAGAAGGTGCCTTGCGGCATCATCTTCTGGATATGGGACTGACGCCGGGAACGGAAGTCACTCTGCAGAAGATTGCACCGATGGGTGACCCGGTACAGATGAAGGTGCGCGGATATGAGCTTACGCTGCGCTTGAGTGAGGCACAGAAAATAGATGTGGATCATGTGCATGAAAAGGAAGCGGAAGCGCCAAAACAGACTGTGCGTTATGAGTCGATTGAACACCCGGGGGTTGGTGAGTTAGGACAGGCGGATCCCACTCATGTACATGACGAGAAGACGGCTGTTCCGAAGGGCGGTAAGCTGACATTTGCGCTTGCCGGCAATCAGAACTGTGGAAAGACGACACTGTTTAACCAGCTGACCGGCGCCAATCAGCATGTCGGGAATTTCCCCGGTGTGACGGTTGACCGGAAGGATGGTACGATCCGGAATCATCCGGAGGCAACAGTGACAGATCTGCCTGGTATATATTCGCTTTCCCCGTATTCAAGCGAGGAGATTGTGACGCGGGAATTCCTGATTGAAGGTAAGCCAAGCGGCATTATCAATATTGTGGATGCGTCGAACTTAGAACGGAATCTGTGTCTGACGATGCAGCTCATGGAGCTTGGAATTCCGATGGTGCTTGCACTGAATATGATGGATGAGGTGCGGGCGAATGGTGGAACAATTCGTGTAAATGAACTGGAACAGATACTTGGAATTCCAGTGGTGCCGATCTCGGCTGCGAAAAATGAAGGTATTGATGAACTGGTGAGTCATGCCATGCATGTTGCAAGATATCATGAACCGCCGGGAAGAATTGATTTCTGCCCGGACAGTAAGGATGACAAAGATCCGGTTGGAGCGGTGCATCGCTGTATCCATGCAGTTGCGCATATGATTGAAAATGATGCGAAGGAAGCCGACCTTCCTGTGCGGTTTGCTGCAACAAAGCTGATCGAGAAGGATACACCGATCGAGGATGCACTGCAGCTTGCAGAAGATAAGAAGGAAGCATTTGAGCAGATCGTGTCAGTCATGGAGAAGGAAACCGGGCTTGACCGGGAAGCGGCAATCGCCGATATGCGGTTTCAGTTTATCGGGAGATTGTGCGAGAAGACGGTTGTGCGTCCGCATGAGAGTAAAGAACACCGGAGAAGCGTAAAGATAGATAAGCTTCTGACAGGAAAATATACAGCGATTCCGTGCTTCATCGGGATTATGGCGATTGTATTTGCCATGACCTTCAGTCTGCTTGGCGCATGGTTGTCCGATGTGATGGCACTTGGCGTCGATGCGGTCATTGGATGGATCGACAAGGGACTTATCGCTGCACAGATTAATCCGGTGGTACGTTCTCTTGTGGTGGATGGTATCTGTCAGGGTGTCGGAAGTGTCATCAGTTTTCTGCCAACGATTGTGATCCTGTTTTTCTTCCTGTCGATTCTGGAAGATACCGGATATATGGCGCGGGTTGCATTTGTCATGGATAAACCGCTTCGTAAGATCGGATTATCGGGCAGAAGCTTCGTGCCGATGCTGATTGGATTTGGATGTTCCGTGCCTGCAATTATGGCGACACGGACACTCTCGAGTGAACGTGACCGGAAGATGACGATCCTGCTGACGCCATTTATGAGCTGTAGTGCGAAGTTGCCAATCTATACACTTATGATCAGTGCATTTGTGCAACGGCAGTATCGTGTATTTGCGATGGTCGGACTTTATCTGATCGGAATCGTGTGTGCAGTGATCTACGCACTGATTCTGAAGATGACGAAATTCAAGGGTGAGCCGGTTCCTTTCGTGATGGAATTGCCGAACTACCGGCTGCCGTCTGCCAAAAGCGTGCTGCACCTGATCTGGGAGAAGGCAAAGGGATTTATCCAGAAAGCATTTACGATTATCTTCCTTGCCTCGATCATTATCTGGTTCCTGCAGACCTTCGATCTGCGGTTCAACGTAGCTGCGTCGGCAGACCAGAGTATGCTTGCCTTAATCGGAAGCCTGATTGCTCCAATCTTCAAGCCCCTTGGATTCGGTGACTGGAGAGTATCAACGGCGCTGATTACAGGATTTACCGCAAAAGAGAGCGTGGTATCAACGCTTACGGTTCTGCTCGGTGGTGATGTGACGAGCGTGGCAACGTTATTTACTCCGTTTACGGCAATGGTATTCCTGATCTTTACGCTGCTTTATACACCATGTGTGGCTGCGATTGCTACTGTGAAGCGGGAAATGGGCGGCACAAAAGCGGCAGTGATCACGGTTATTGCGCAGTGTCTCATCGCATGGGTTGTTGCATTCTTAGTCCATGCGGTTGGATTGGCATTTGGCATTGCGTGATTCGTCCGGGCATTTGTACATACAAAGCGGAAATGCTTCCATGTGGAAAGGCACTGTTAACCGGCTGGGAAATTCATAATTGATAAATAATATCAAAAAAATGCTTGACATTCATTTTCGATAGGACTAGTATGTCGGTAAACAAAGAGCAAATGCTGAGAACAGAACAAGGTTTTCGAAAGGAAATACTTCAGAGAGCTGTCGGTTGGTGTGAGACAGTGTAGGATTTCGGGAATTATCCTCTGCGAGCAGTGCACTGAATTCCTAGAAGGACATTAGGTGTCACCGGTTTTCTACCGTTACATAGAAGCTTATTTCACAGATGACATGTTGAGATGATGCAAAAGATGCAAATATATCGATATGCGGTCTGTAAGATGAGAATGAGTGGTCGCATATGCGGCAAATAAAGTGGTAACGCGGAAGTTTAAACCTTCGTCTTTATGTAAGACGGAGGTTTTATTTTTTGTATGCCGATGAGATTTTTCGTCTGGCTGCAGGATGTATTTACTCTTTGCAAATATTCAGAAGGGAGCCGCCGCGTGGCGGGTGAGGAAGTATGAATGGTTTAGTAATTGTTTTAATCGGAATTGTAGTGTTGTTCGCAGGCTATCTTTTCTATGGCAGATGGCTTGCAAAGAAATGGGGACTTGATCCTAAGGCTGAAACTCCGGCAGTGAAGTACGAGGATGGAGAAGACTATGTTCCATCATCCAAATTCACGGTATTTTCACATCAGTTTTCATCCATCGCAGGTGCAGGTCCTGTAACCGGACCAATCCTTGCATCTGTATTTGGCTGGGTGCCGGTATTGCTCTGGCTGTTGATCGGTGGATTGTTCTTCGGAGCCGTACAGGATTTCGGAGCCTTGTATGCATCCGTGAAGAACGAAGGAAAATCGATGGGTATGATCATCGAGAAGTATATCGGTAAGGTCGGAAGAAAGCTCTTCATGCTGTTTTGCTGGTTGTTCACATTGCTTGTCATCGCAGCATTTACGGATATGGTAGCCGGAACCTTTGTTGGTAAGGGTGTTGCGGATATGGCGAAGGAGACAAGCTATGCAAATGCATCCGCCGCTTCTATCTCTATGTTGTTTATCGTAGCGGCAATCGTATTTGGTGTAATCCAGAAGCATGTAAAGAATATGAACGAAGGCGTCAGAGCCGTTATTGCAATCGCACTTTTGGTAGGTATGTTTGCGCTTGGTATGCATCTTCCTTGGTATGCTACAAAGACTGCCTGGATCTACATTGTTATGGCATATCTGTTCCTTGCATCGGTTATGCCAATGTGGTTACTGATGCAGCCACGTGATTACATGACAACATTCATGCTGCTTGGCATGATCATCGGTGCGGTTGTCGGTGTTGTCGTAGCACATCCAACGATGCAGCTTAATGCGTATAACGGATTTAATGTCGGTGGGAATTATCTGTTCCCAACATTGTTTGTAACAATTGCCTGTGGTGCGGTTTCAGGATTCCACAGTCTGGTATCTTCCGGCACATCATCGAAGACGATCCGCAACGAGAAGGATATGCCGATGGTTGGTTATGGCGCCATGATTGTAGAGTCATTGCTTGGTATCATCGCATTGGTTGTTGTCGGTGCTGTTGCAGTCAATGGTACGAAACCGGATGGAACGCCATTTGCAATCTTCTCCAGTGGTGTTGCAGGATTTCTGGAGAAGCTTGGCCTTCCGGTTCAGCTCGCAACTGTATTTATGACAATGTGTGTATCTGCACTTGCACTGACATCGCTTGATTCGGTTGCACGTATCGGACGTATGTCTTTCCAGGAGCTGTTCCTCGGCGATACAACCGATACATCAAAGATGCCTGTATGGCAGAAAATTTTGACTAACAAATATTTCGCAACTGTGGTAACATTATTCTTTGGATATTTACTGACACTTGGTGGATATACTAATGTATGGCCTTTGTTTGGTTCTGCAAATCAGTTACTTGCAGCACTTGTCCTGATCGCTCTTGCAGTATTCTTGAAGACAACCGGAAGAACCGGATGGACACTGTATGCGCCAATGTTCATCATGCTTGCCGTAACATTTACTGCATTAGTACAGAAGACAATCGTGGTGAATTAAGTAACCATACATATTACACAGGAATTATATTTCACGCATTTACATTTGGAACGGGCGAACCAATTGCAAGTGGTGGACGATATGACAAGCTTCTTGGACAGTTCGGCTGTGACAAGGCTTCTATTGGTTTCTCTCTTATAATTGACAGACTTATGGCTGCAATTAACAGACAGAATATAGAGATTGAAGTTGAATACAGCGGTGTGCTTCTTGTATACAGTGAGGATAAGCTTCAGGATGCTGTCAAACGTGCTAATGAATTAAGAAAAGACGGCAATAAAGTCTGTATGATAAGAAAAAATGAAGCAAAGACAGAAGCTCAGTATGAGGAATATGCTGCAGCTTCACAGCTTTCAGATATTGTATACATTTAAGAGTATAATTATGGTTTGTGTTTTTGCACACTTGGCACAATTCATTAATATGGTGTAAGGGTCAAAGTCAGCTTAACATCATTATATATAAATGTGAAGAAATGAGGATTGATATGAGACTTATACTGGTTGCGATTTTTTTAATACTTTATACAATTTTTACGATTCCGATGGCTCTTGTGTTATGGATCATCGGCAAATTTGATGAGAGAAAAAAGGCGGTTGCTGCACAGGTATGTGTCAAGGGCGGCTTTAAAGTGATTTTGTTTCTGTCGGGTGTGAAGCTGACCGTTAAGGGCAGAGAGAATATAGTGAAAGACAGAGCGGCACTTTATGCCTACAATCACAGAGGATTTTTTGATATTCTAGTGGGTTACACAACAGCATTGTCGAGCAGTCGGCGCACGGGGAGCGTTCCTACGATATTTTCTCCCGTCTGCT
>OGWY01000641.1_pt1 | contig 28800 bp, 51 predicted proteins | sample 1576121 | NCBI WGS metagenome assembly OGWY01 (sample SAMEA3541543, study PRJEB24748) | human gut metagenome | biome: human gut; feature: human-associated habitat; material: faeces | place: China | collected 2012 | reverse complement strand
GCTCTTCCGATCTATACATTTTGGATCAGATCAGTGATAAAAAGAAAAAGAAGAAAAATTACAACAACGATTTATTGAATGTTTAAATTCTTTTAATATAAATGCTATTAGTGAATGTATAAAATATCTTGATGAGTTGCCGTTTGAAGTTATAGATTATGTGCTGTCGAAAACGTCGGGAATTAAATGTCCTAACTGGAATTATGCGAATACGATACTGCAGGATTATGTAAAAAGAAAGATAGATTCTGTAGAAAAAATACAAGTAGAGGAAAGTGGGTTTAAAAATCAAAAGCAAGACACAAGCAAGGTGGTGGACTTTTAAATGAACAAGGAAGAGTTTAAAAATCAAATTGCTAGAGTACAAATAGCATATAATAAAATTTTTTCAAGAGAAGAAATGATGTTATGGTATGAAGAATTTAGAAATGAAGATAAAACTGAATTTGAAAAGGCAATAAATAAAACTATAAAAGAAGTTGTGTATATGCCTAAAGTAGCAGATGTAAGAGCAAGAATGACAATTAGTAGAGATGGGCATTACATAAATGATCCTTTTGTAAATTTATACACAAATAAAAATGTTTTTAGAAATTTTAAGGAGAGTGAAACAAATGAATCAAGTTAGTGAAGAAACAAGAAGAGAAGCAAACGAAAAAGTAGATAAAACAAAAAGAGAAATACAAGTATTAAAAATACTTAGTGAATATAAAGAACTAACAGCCAAACAAGTAGCAAGATATATGGCATACCGAGGATATACAAAAGAGATAGATTACAACCATGCAAGACCAAGATTAACAGCATTATTAGAGAAAAGACAAGTATGTATAGTTGGAAAAGAATTAGACATAGAAACACACTGCAAGGAAGTAGTGTATCAAATAACAGAGCAAGGAAGAAAGAGGCTAAACAATGTTTAAAGTAATATTAATAATTATATTTTGTATCTGTGTATATGAAGCAGGAAAGATGCAAGGTGAAAAAGAAACACTAGAAAGAGTAAGAAGATATATAAAAACGTCTGTAAATTGGGATAAGTTCATGGAGAAAATATCAGTAGAATTTAACCAGTACAATTTTAAGGAGTAGAGAATGAAATACAATTATCCACAATTAAATGGAATATGTAAAGAAGCGCTAGAAAGCAATTGGTGTTATGGTTGTTCTAAGTTGGAAATTGAACGGATTTAAAGGACAAATAAAATGTAATCTAGTGCAAAAAGAGAAAAATATAGATTTAGGAGAGCAAATGAGAATATGAAAATACTAGCGATAGATCCTGGCAATATAGAAAGTGCATATTGTTTTATCAATGAAGAAACATATGAGCCAGAAGAGTTTGGAAAAGTAAAAAATGAAAGATTATTAAATATAATATATGACCAGTTATCTAATAGTGTTAATTACTATACAATGGTTATTGAAATGATAGCAAGTTATGGAATGCCAGTTGGAAAAGAAGTTTTTGAGACTTGTGTATGGATTGGAAGATTTATAGAGGCATACGATAAGGATTATAAATTTATATACAGAAAAGAAGAAAAAATGAACTTGTGTCATTCTATGAAAGCTAAAGATAGCAACATTAGACAAGCATTAATAGATAGATTTGGTGTAGTTGGAACTAAGAAGAATCCAGGTTGGTTTTATGGTTTTAAAGCAGATATCTGGGCTGCATATGCAGTAGGGTGTACATATTTAGATAAAATGAAAGGAGAAAATCCATGACAGATAAACAAAAATTAGCAATAAAAAGATTAGAACTAAATAAAAATACAGAAATTTATGTAGATTACAAAAATAATGAAAAGACTGATGATATACAAGAAATATTGGATTTATTAAAAGAAAAAGACAAACAAATAGACTTAATGTCAGAAAAAATTGCATTTTCATATAAGGTAAATTGTATAGAAGATATAAAAACATATAAAGAGCAAATAAAACAATATTTTGAAGATAGAGTAAAGGAGGAAAAATAGATGATAGTTTTAACTATATTTATAGAAATAGTAATATTAATTTTAATAGGAGTGTGTTGGCATCAAGCAGAAGAAAATTATAGTACATTTGGAGTATTAGGAGTATTTGGTTTTTTAATAATGTTATTTGTAATGCCAATAATCATTGGGAGTGTACATGGATATATAAATTACATAGAAAGCAATGATAGAGATAAAGCAAGAATAACAGCAGTAACACAAGAACAGGATTTATTGAAAACATATTACAAAGTAGAGGTTGAGTATTTAACTAATACTCCTACACAAAATGGTATCATTACAAATTATAATATTGAAAAAGATACTTTTTATTGTTACATAACAGATAAGGAGCTAGTAGAAAAATTGAAAAGTAACATGTATAAAGAGCTTTGGATAATATCAGGGCATAAAGGTGGATATGAAACTTATAAAGATTTTGGTACAAAATTAATAAAAGACATAGAATTAATAGAAAATAATGATTAATTTGTATAACTAAAAATATAAAAAGAAGCGGAGTGATACAAATGAGAATACCCAAAATAATAAGTAAAAATAATCATGAGTACATATTTGTAAAAGAATATCCTAATTTCATATTATATCAGGACATGATAATAGGAGTAAAAGAGACATTTCAAAGATATGATTTAGGATTAGTAAAAGAAGTAGTAAAACCACCCAAAAGTGATATAAGATTACAAAATATCAAGATATAGGAGGTACTAATGAGATTAGAAAATCAAGAATACAGACAAGCAGTAAATTGCTTAAAGAGATATAATTATAATTGTATTAAGATAATGTCTATAAGAGAAGATATAATGAGCATAAGTGGATTGAATATGGATGGGATGCCAAAGCCTAAATATTCAAAATCAGATATGGTTTTAAATAGTGTGATACAACTACAAGAGGATGAAGAGCTAAAAAGAGCAGTAAAAGAAGTAAAAGCAGTACAGATGGCATTACAATTAGTAGATGAAGATTGTAAAAACATATTTGAAAAGATATACATACAAAGCAAAAGTAAGTGGGAATTAATAAATAATGGGATGTCAGAAAGAACATATTTTAGAAAAAAAACAGAGCTAATAACACAAGTAAATAAAGAATTAAAAAAATTGGCATAATTTTGGCAGTTTTTTACTGAAAATCGGTGCTATAATAGTATTATGGAAAAGTCTCAGATAGAGATAATTAGACCCACAATTTAAGAGTAGATGTTTTAAATGTCTGCTCTTTTTATTATTATAATTAATATAAAATAAAAAATACCAGACAAACTGGTAAAAATTCCAAGAGGGGATTCGAACCCCTGACCTAACTCTTCGCAAAAGAGTTGCTCTGTCCAGCTGAGCTACAAGGACATATTGTGTAACTATTATAACACAAAAAGCAAATAAGTCAATATGTAAATAGTACGAAGTATGTAAACATATATAGCAGAGCGGCAACAGTAATCTATTGTAGATGAAGTACAAACCGATTAGTTCTAGGGTGCAATATTCTATAACTATATCATTACTTGGTGTTTATTAAATGAAAGAGGTGTTTATGGAAAATGAAGAAAGAATAAATGAATATATAAAACAATGTTGTAGTAATTGTAAAAATAAATCAAATTGTAAAATAAAAGTGTTTGAAACAGAAGATATAATTTATACCAAATGTGAAAATTATCAGCAAGAAAAGAAATTAGAAGGATATAAAAGACCAATTGTAAAAACGGAGGGAAGGAAATTAGAAATATGAAATGGACAAAACAAAAAGCAGAAGAATATATAAAGAAATGTAAAGAAAAAGGACTTAAGTATTGGAGTGCAAAAGATTATTTAAAAAATCATAAAACAATGAGGTCAGTAGTGCAATGAATGTAAGTCAAAACATTAATAAGTTATTATATGCCTTATCTATAAAAGGACAGATATATAAAATAAATAGTTTTAAATTCTACAGTGAAAAGAATTGTAAGTATTGTACTAAATATCAAATACTAAAAAAAGAGCAAGTTGAAGTGTATAATGAAGAAATAGATGAGTTTGAATTGCAAGATAGATATAAACAGAAAAAAGAATGTTATAGTAAAGTAGATGTAATGAAATATTTAGTAGAAGAACATAGAAAAGGAAGTGAGGCAGATGGAAGATGAAAACATAGAGAAGCAATATAATTCATTAACAGAGATGCAAAAGAGATTTGTTGATTACTATATAGAAACTGCAAATGCAACAGAAGCTTGTAAAAAAGCTGGATATAAAGGAAAAAATCTTAATAGAATAGGTTCACAAAACTTGTCAAAACTAGACAAATTTATAAAAATAAAGCTTCAAGAAAAAGAAAATAGTAGAATAGCCTCACAGGACGAAGTATTACAATATCTAACAAAAGTAATGCGTGGGGAAGAAAAAGATCAGTTTGGATTGGATGCCTCATTACAGGACAGAACCAAATGTGCAGAGTTACTTGGAAAAAGATATGGCACATTTAAAGAAAAGGTTGAAGTGGCTGGAAATATACCAGTGGTGATAACTGATGATATTACAGAATAAAATAATAAATAAAAATATACAGCAACAAGTAAATGAATTATCGTTACAAAGTATAGTTGGAAAAGGATATGCGAAATATTGGCATTGCAAATGCAGATATAGAGTGTGCAAAGGTTCAAGAGCAAGTAAAAAATCAAAAACAACAGCATTATGGATAATATGCAATATGATGAAATATAAAGAAGCCAATACACTTGTAATTAGAAAAACATTTAGAACATTAAAGGATAGTTGTTTTACAGAATTGAAATGGGCTATACACAGATTAAAAGTAGATAATTTTTGGGAAATAAAAGAAAGCCCATTAGAGATGACATATAAACCTACAGGACAGAAGATATATTTTAGAGGGTTAGATGATCCATTAAAGGTAACATCAATATCAGTAGATATTGGTGTTTTATGTTGGTTGTGGATAGAAGAGGCATACGAAATAACAAAGGAGTCTGATTTTGATGTAATAGACGAAAGCATAAGACGGAGAAGTTCCTGATGGATTGTTTAAACAAATAACAATAACATTGAACCCTTGGAATGAACATCATTGGATTAAAAAAAGGTTTTTTGATGTTAAAGATGATGATGTATTAGCAATGACAACAAATTATCTTTGTAATGAGTGGTTAGATGAAGCTGATAAAAAAGTATTTGAAAGAATGAAGAAAAATAATCCTAGAAGATATCAAGTTGCCGGTTTAGGCAATTGGGGTATTGTTGATGGATTGGTTTATGAAAATTGGAAAGAAGAAAAATTTGATTTAAATACAATAAGAAATTTAGATAGTGCTTTTGGGCTAGATTTTGGTTATACGAATGATCCAACAGCACTATTTTGTGGTGCAATAGATTTAAAAAATAAAAAGATTTATGTATATGATGAGATATATCAAAAAGGAATGAGTAATAAAGCTATATATGACCAAATAAATCAAATGGGATACTCAAAAGAAAAAATAACAGCAGATAGTGCAGAACCAAAATCTATTGATGAATTAAGAGGGTTAGGATTAAGACATATTACAGGAGCATTAAAAGGAAAAGACAGCATAAATAATGGTATCCAATTTATACAAGATTTTGAAATAATAATACATCCTAGATGTGTAAACTTTATAACGGAAATAAGCAATTACACATGGGACGAGGACAAGTTTGGCAATAAAATAAACAAACCAATAGATGATTTTAATCATTTGATGGATGCAATGAGATATGCAGTAGAAAAATATATAAATCAAAAGAAATTACAATTTGGTTATAACAGTATAATGTAAAGGAGAAAAATAATGAGTTTTGTAGAAAAAATACAATATAAAGACGAATTTTTAAGTGAAAAAAATATAAATCAAAATATAAGTATATTGTGGGGAAAAGCATTGCCAATATTTATGCACAGAAAATACTTACAAGATAGATTTACAAGAAAATATGATAAGAAAGATGTTGTTGTTGCACTTGAATATTATATAAGTATTATTGCAAGTGGATATTTTGGAGGAAAAGAGCCACAGTTTAAAGTTAAGAATATAAATAAAACTCAAAAAGGGATTTTAAATAAAATATTTAAAAGAGTCTTTGGTGAAAAGAACGATCCAGAAGACTATCAAGCTATTATTGATTATATTGCAAAATATAATGACAATGGTAGCTTTTTTTATGACTGTGTACTTGATTATATTACTACAGGGGCAGGATATGGATTAGTTTATGAAAATAAAAATAATGAAGAAGTCTATGCAAATGTATCAAGTTTAAATACAGTAGCTATATGGAATTATGATGTACCAAGTACCAAAATAGGATTATTAAGATGTTGGTATGAAAATACAGCAACTGGAGGAATTGAAACACATTTAGAAATAATAACAAAAGACTATAAAAAACAATTTGTTGATGGAATAGAAAAAAAGGTTATTACAGAGAATACTGAATATAAGTTTGAAGAAGTGGATGGTAGTAACAAGCCAGTAAGATGGACTGATTTGCCTTGCTTTGCTGTGGAAAACCCGTATGGCATGTCATTTTTCGAAAATGTTGTGACTTTAATAAACAAGAATGAGAAAGTAATCGAAAATAATGCTAATATTTTTGATTATAACGATAATGCTAAATTGAAAGTAACAGGATTTGCTCCAATGAATGATCCTTTAATTCCGTTGCTAAATGAAGATGGAGAAGAGCAAAAAGATAAGGATGGAAATATAATAATGACAAAAAATCCTGCAAGAGTACAAGAAGATGAAACTGTTTTAAACGCAAAAGTATTTTATACTCCAGATAAAGATGGAGATATTGATTGGATTATAAAAGATATAAATGATACAGCATCAGAAAATCATAAAAAGACATGTTTAGATATGGCACTTATGATTTCTGGAGTGCCAAACGTAACAGACCAAGGTTTTACAGATGCAGACAATGCAGCAGCATTAGAAAAAAAGTTTTTCCCTTTAGAACAAGTGTTACAACAAGCACATCATTTATTTAGAAAAGAATACTTAAGAATGTGGGAGATGATAACAGCAAGAATAAATCTAAAAAAAGGTAAAGAATATGATTTTAGAGATATAGATGTTATATTAATTCGTAATTTGCCTACAGATACAGAAAGTCTTACAAATGCTTGGTTAAAACTAAGAGGATTAGTAAGTGACAAATCAATTATAAGTCATTTACCATTTGGATTAGATGCAGAGTCAGAACTTGCTGAAATGGACAAGCAAAACCAAGAGAATATTCAAAAAAATTTAGAAAATATGGCAGAAATAGAAGAGAAGCATCAACCTAAAGACATTAATGGAAAAGTAGGTGATATAAGTGGAAATATGGAAGTATCACGACCAACAAATGCAGAAAATGAAAATAATATATCAAAGGACAAGCAGACAAACTCAAAATAAACTTCAAGAAATCTTTGATACATTTAATTTTACATCAGAAAATATCTATAATATAGCTGATAATAAAACTAAGAAAAGAATAAATACATATATAGAGCAATGGAAAGAACAAGGACTATTAAAAAGCAATAACTACTTTACTGTATTAGCAAATAATATTTATAAAAGAACAAGAGTAAAAAATAGTGAAATACTAGAATTGCTTATATATAGTGCATACATAGAAGAACAAAGCAAACTTGAAAAAAAAGAAAAACAGATAATGTATGAAGATGCAAATTATTATTATGAACAAGGACAACAGGAAGTAAATAAAAAGAAAAAGCCATCAATAATTCCAATGGCTTTGTTTCTTGCGTTATTAGACCAACCAAACTATAGTCGGACTAACTTGGAAACAATATATTGAAGCAACAGTGCAATATAATGTACAACAAATATATAAACAAGCAATTCTAAACATACAACAACAAAAAGGCCTAGAAATCGATTCTAGTGAGTTTCAAACAATAATAAACAGACAAAACAATCAAAAACTTTATATAAATAATGATAAAATCTCAGGGGCAGTGGATTTGCAAACAATAGGACTAAATAATTTAGCAAAAGTAGAAGGAATAAAATCAAATACAGATGATAATGCAAAAGTTAGATTTATTGCAGTAGAGGACGATAGAACTACGTTGATGTGCCAAAGCCTTGATGGACAAGAGTTTTATATCAATAAAGAAAATGTATTTGATAGATATTATGGTGGGACACAAAAAGAGCTAACAATACAAAGAATTAGATGTAATGGATTAGTATTAGGATTAAATTTACCACCTATACAGCATCACTTTCATTACTGCAGAAGTACAATAACCTACTTACCACCAGTTGAAAAACAAGAAAAAACGGAGTATAATTTAGACATACCAAAAATAAGTAAAGATATTAAACAAGTTTTAAGAAATACAAAATTAAATCCTAATGTAAAAAAATTATTTAATAAGTATTTAACAAATGAAAATGCAGAAATAGATAATAATTTAAGCGCTCCAATGAGATATAGTATTGATGACGATAAGATATATATAAATCCAAAACATCCAGACTTTAAATATTATGATTTATCTGAAAGTTTAACACATGAAATTATACATATGATAGATATAAGAAATAATATATCTGATAAATTAAATATAGTCAATGAATTAAGAAGAACAAGATTACAAATAGATATAGATGAAGATAAATACATTAATATGTTATCTAGTAGCAAATATGAAGATAATATGAGCATGGGAGATATATTTTCAGCAATAACAAATGGTAAAATAACAGGGAATTATGGACATGATACTAATTATTGGTTAAAAGATAATAGCAGAATTGAAAAAGAATTATCAGCAAATATAATGTCAGCATATTTAACAAACAATAAAGATACATTAGATGTAATAGATAATATACAAGGTTTAAAAGAAATTAAAGAAAAGGTGGTAAAAGCATATCATGATTATACCAGATGATGTAAAAAAATTAATTCATAAATATATAGAACAAAAAGGTAAAAGACCATTGCCGTTTAATTATGATGAATGGAATAATTTTGCAGAATATAAAGAATATTTAGAAAAAGAATTAAAAAAGTAGAGGGGATATTTAAATGAAAATATTGACACATTTATCTAAAGAAAAAATTAATAGTATCGTTGAATTAGAAAAAAGCTATAATTTTAACATAGACATTGATAATAAAAAATATGATGCTACTTTATATGGATATCCTATTATGCATAGAGCTTTTGGTAAAATCATTAATAGTAAAATTAAAATAAAAAATATAAGCTTTGAAGATATGAATATATTAAACTTTCAAGTAGGACAAAAAATAAAAATTGATGATGAAGATTATTATGTGACGAATTTAGAAGTAGAGTGTCTTTATAAAAAAATAGAAGTAACAGCAATTAAAATGAAATAAGAGTAAGTACAAATGTTGTATTTACTCTTTTATTATGAAAAGAAGGTGAAATATATGTGGTTATTGGTTTTAATATTAAGCATTAAATTACAAATGCCAACTTGGTATTGGATTATATTTACTATAATTACGATATTTAGACCAATTATTTGGGTAGTTAAATATAATTTTGCTGATGGATATATGAAAGCCAAAAATAAAGATAATAAATAAGTTAATAACATTTTATAATTATAATTTTTAGATGTAGACGTACATCTATTTTTTTATGCCTTTTTACTGATTGCAGGCTATAAAGAACAACAGAATACAAATTCGCAATGGCTGGGGCTTAAGCAATGGCTGGGGCAAAAGGAGTAGAAAATGGAAGAAAATAATACAAATCTAAATAATGCTAATACTGGGGCAGTTACTGAATCAGCGGGGGCAAATAACACAGGAATAAATGATAATCCTGTAACATTTGATGATTTCTTAAAAGACGGAAAAAATCAAGCAGAGTTTGACAAAAGAGTTCAAAAGGCTATAAATACAGCTAAAGCAAACTGGGAAGAAATAATGAATAGCGAAAAAACAGAGGCTGAAAAACTAGCAAAGATGAACAAAGAACAAAAACTTGAATATCAAGCACAAAAAGAAAGAACAGACAAAGAAAAAGCACTTGCAGAATTAAATGCTTATAAATTAAAAGAACAAGCAACAAAAATAGCAAGTGACAAAGGGCTGGATATATCTTTATTGACTTTCTTTAATTTTGAAACAGTTAAGGCAGAAGAAATTAATTCGAAAATTGAAGAAGTTTCAAACGCTTTTAACAAGGCTGTTGAAAAAGCAGTGAATGAAAGATTAAAAGAAGATACTCCAACACAAAAATTAGGTATTGATAATGAAAGAAATAAATCAATAGCTAGAGCAAGTTATTAAAAAATAGGAGGAATTGAAAATGGGAGAAATTACACAAGAAGCATTAAATATAATGCTACAAGATGGTAAAACAAAGGATAATTTAAAACAAGTATTAAGTGGAGTACTAGAAAATGTTGCTGCAAGAGCAGTGTCAGAACAAATAAAAGCTAAAAATGGTTCTGGAAATCCAGAAGGTGGAGTAATTGAATATAAAAGATTTGTAAATGCAGAATTAAAAGATAAAGGTACTGCAAGAGCTGCTGGAAAAGGCGATAAAGTAAAAGCTAAACCAGTAAAAGTTGTTATTGATACAGATAAAGAAATTGTAGAGGAATTACAAGGAAAAGACGTAAAACTTTATGGTATCGATGGTATGGCCGAAAAAAGAAAAGTAAATCATCAATCAGCTATCATAAGATACCTAGATAGAGAGTTCTTTGCAAAAGTATTAAAAGGAACAGAAATCCCTGCAAAAGATAACATTCAAGATACAATTGATACTTTATTACAAAAAGCAAGAACTTTAAAGAATGACTTTATTGATGGTATAGAGTCGGATTTATTAGTTATTGTAGTAGATAGCGAATATAGAAAAGGAATGAAGAAAATTCTTGATGATTTACCAAATGGAACAGATCCAAAAGAGCAAGCGATTGGTATGTATGATTCTGTTAGAGTTTATGAATCAACAAGATTACCAGACGGTGTAAAGGCTGTTGTAATGATGGATGGAGCTATTGCTCAACCATTTTATGTATCAGAATATGGAGCAGAGAAAGTACCATTTGATGATGCTGTAGCATTAGAAGATTTCTTATATAAAGGAACAAAAGCTTTAATGGAAGATACAATATTCTATGTAACAGATGCTAAACTTACAGACTTAACTGTAACATCAGTAGCAGGAACATCAACTGGAAAAACAAAAATAACTGTTACACCAGCTTTAGCTTCTGGAAATAGCTATAAATATAAAACAGCTGCAAACCCAACAATGCCAGAATATGATGCAGTTTGCACATCTGGATACACAGCTTGGAATGGAACAGACGAAATCACAGCAACAACTGGACAAAAAATAGTAATTGTCGAAGTTGATTCAGCAAATAAGGCTAAAAAAGCAGGAATAGCAACAATTGCTTCAATGGCCTAGAAGTAGGAGGCAATAGAAATGGCAGAAACCAGCAATATAGATAAAATAATAGCTGATTTAGGAGCTAATTATAAAGACGATAAAGATGTATTAAATGAAATATTTGAGGAAGTAAGTTCTATTGCCTCTGATATTTCTAATAGAAAAAAAGATACTGAAAAATTATTTCCATATATTAAGAAAGCTACTAAAGCAATCTATCTGTCAAGAGGTGCAGAAGGCTTAACAAGTCGTAATGAAGGTTCTATTTCAACATCATTTGAAGATATAATAGATAAATTAAGAAATGACATTGTAAAATCTGGATTAAGGAGGATTAGATAATGTTATTACGAGATTTAACAAAAGTCTATATATCAGAGTATAAAGAAATAGAAGACCATCGGAGAAACAGAAAAAAAGTGGAGATATAAAGGAAAAGGTTTGTCGGTAAAAGAGATAAATGAAATGTCGGTAAAAGAATTGAATGAGCTAGAAGTGTATAAATTAGCAAAGGAAAGTAATGTTGGTATAGCTTATTTAAACATTCAGCAGGATATAAATGAACTTGACAGAAAATCAACAGGTGAGGTTGACTATAGTAGATATAAAGCAAGAACTACAAAAAAGTATCTTATAAACAAAGGTGACGGAATATCATTTGAAGATATATCAAAACTAGAAGACTTTATACCAGAATATTATGTGAAAGATGCTTTAAAAATAGGCAGTACAATGTTATATATATTGGAGAAAATGCAAAAATGATTAATTTTAATTGTAATATAAAAGTAAAACATAATTTTAAAAATATAGAGGCTATAACTCAAAAGATACCACAAATAGCAAAAGAAATAACTGAAGATGTTTTAAATAGTATTAGAGGTTATGCTATAAGATTGGAAAAAGGTCATAAGGAAAACGGAATATTAATTGAAATGATTGATATGTCAACCAAAGAAGTAAAGGGAAGGGTTTATGCAGACCCTTCTAAATTTGTTACTGAAAATGGTCAATCATATTTGTGGTTTGAGTATTTTGGAACAGGACAATATGCAGAACAAGAACATATAGGAAAAACAAAACACTTTATTGAATCAGGTTATACAGAATGGTATATACCTGTAAACAAAGTAGGGAGGTCATTAAGTTATCCGATTGTAACTATAAATAACAAACAATTTTATGTTGCAGTTGGAGCAAAAGCAAATCATTTCCTTGGAGACGCAGAATTTAAAAGTAGAAATGAAAATGCAGAAATTATTAAGAAAAAATTGGATGATATATTAAAGGAGATATGCAAATGAGAGATTTAAGTATAAAAGATTTTAGTGATTTATTATATGAACAACTAGAACCATTAAAATATAAACAAATATTAACAAATCCAACAACAACAAGTAAATTTCCTTGTTTAGAATTACATACACCTTTAAAGTCAGTAAATTTAACTGAAAACGCATTTCCAATTAAGTCTACATTTCAAATATCTATAACATGTTGGAATGAAAAACAAAGACAAGCGATGCAAATGACAGATGAAGTTAGTACAAAACTTCAAAAATTAAATTTTATAAGGACAAATACCAGCCCAGCAATATACGACTCTATATTGCAAAAATATGGTATAACAATAACATTTGAAGTTCGTTATAATTCAATAACGGCTTCTTTTAATTTAAAATAATAAGGAGGAATTAAAGATGGCAGGAAGTACAGCGAAAACAACAACACCACAAATTGCTATGAAGACAGAACTATCATATTCAACAACATTGACAGGAGAGAGAATTAAAATAGGTTATGTTCAGAAGATTGGACAATTAAAAGCTTTAAAAGATGGGCAAACTTATAGTGCGTTAGATTTAGATGAAGAAAGAATGGCAAAAGGAAAAAGAAAAGCAGAAGCTGTTGATATCGAAACAATGTTTATACAAGAGACACATAAAACAATGACAGGGATAGCAGATGCAGACACAGAAATATATTTATTTTTAAAATATCCAGAATCAACAGCATCTGTAGCAGGAAAACCATTAGTTCAAACAGTTAAATGTACAATAGATATAGCAGGTCAAGAAGTTAATGATGGAGATTTTATAAAAGACACTATGAGAGTGTTTAAAAATTCAAAAGTTGTTGAAACAGATGGATATCCAATTGAAGGGGATGCAACAAAATTTGAAGATTAGGAGAAGGTAAAACCTTCTCTCTTTTGCAAAGGAGAGAAAAAATGATAATAGAAACAAAAAATAAAACAATTAATTTAGTACTAAAAACAAGAAAAATAGTAGACATAGCTAATCTACTAAAAAACAAAAATTTTGAAGAAGCTTTTACAAAAGCATATTCAGAACTAGACATGGAAGCATTGTCAAAAATAATATTTAAGTTAGCAGAAGATGAAGATGGAAAAAGTGCTTTTGAAACATCTAGTGAAGTATATGATTTTATGGATGAATGCAGAGCAGATGGTATAACAATTAATGATTTATATGGAAAAGTAGCAGAGGCATTGAATGAAGAGGGTTTTTTCAAAAAGAAGATGTCAAAGAGAGAACTAAAAGAGATGATATCAAATCCGTTGTCAACAATGAATATGAACGAATTAATTCGAAAATCGGCAGAAATAGCTGTAAACAAAATGACAGAACAAATTATGTCAGAAATTTAAAAGATATAAATATAAAGATAAAAAGTTCTAAAAATATAGTTGAATTAATAGAAGCATTAGAGATATTTGCATATTATTGGGGAATGAAACCACATGAATTTTGGAATTGTAGATATTCTGAAATAAAAAAATATTGCCAAGCTAATTTAGCAAAGAAAAACGATGATTTAATAGATGCAATAAATTTACAAGAAGCAGCAACTAACAAATTGATAGCTGGTGACTGTATGAATCAAAATGCAAAAGTAATCCTTATTAGAGATAATTACAAAGAACTTTTTGAAGTACAAGAAGAGGTTCAAACTTTAGAAGAACAAAGAATACTATTTAAAGGTTAAAAAATAAAAACAATATTTTCGACAAAATTCGACAACATTTTTTCAAAAAAGTGATATAATCCTTTTATAAAATAAATAAAAGGAGGAAAGCAATATGGCTCATTATCAAACAATTACATCAGACAAAAATAAAGACACAGCTTTAATTATGTGTATATTTGGAGGATGGTTTGGTTTACATCAATATTATGTTGGAAATATAGGAAAAGGATTATTATATACATTTACTTTTGGGTTATGTATGATTGGATGGTTTTTTGATACAATAAAGATATTATTAGGAAGCTTTAGAGATAATGTAGGAGCACCATTAAGAGCAACAAAAAAACAAAATAATTGAGGTGATTAAGAATGGATGAAGAATTTAGAGCTTTTTGGGAAGAATATTTAGATAATAAATTTGATAAACTAGTGGAATGTAAAGAAGGTAAAATGCCTTTTGATGTATCAACAAATGAGAAAGCTTGTGAATCAGCAACAAATTTGGAGAAAGAGATAATAAACGCAAATATTAATTTACTTTATGCTTATCATCAATGGTTAAAAGAAAATAAAAAATAAAAACACTTACTTGGGTAGGTGTTTTTTATTATGGAAAAAATCTTAAAATAAAGCATCAGTTAAACTGGTGCTTTTTATGAAAGGAGGAATGACTTATCACAGTTGAAGAGATAGAAATCATTGTAACTGCAAAAGTAGAAGAAGCATTAAAAGAATTTGAGAAGTTTTTACCAGCAATAAAGAAAGTAATGAAACAAGCACAAGAAGCTTTTTCAAAAGTAGATATGAAAGAATTTCAAAAAAATATCAATCAATCATTGATATTAGTAAAAAAACAATTAGCAAATTTGAAAAAAAGTTCTGAAAATAATCAAATAAAGATTAAAATAACAAATGCAGAAGCAATAAAACAAATAAGACAAGTAAAAAAAGAATTAGATGCATTACATAAGCAATATACTGCACGGAGATATAAACATAAAAAGTAATAATATAAAAGGTTCAAAAGAAAATACCAACAACGACTTTGATCCAAACGATATTAGTGGAATGACAATAAATGGACAAACATTTAATATAAAGAATATTACTGGTTATTCTAAAGAAATAATGAAATTAACAGGACATTTAAAGACACTAAAAAGTACATCAAAAGAAATTAAAATTCCAGAAATAAAAGCACCTGAAATTAAAACTCCTGAAACCCAAATAACTGGCTATAGAGGAAGCATTAATAATAATACAGAAAATATTAAATCAAATACTAATTCAATTAATTTGTGGGATATGATAAAAAGTAAAATTCAACAAGTTATTCCATTTGTTAGACAATTTAAACAACAAATTCAACAAGTGGGAGGCTCAAAAGAATTAGAATTAGTAAAATATAAAATAAGTGAGGTAGAAGAAAAACTAGAAAACGCAAAAGAGGGTAAGATACATTTAAACACTAAAGAAATAATAGAAGCGGAAGCAGAATTAGAAAGATTAAACAATAAAAAAGATAAGCTAGAAAAAGGTGGCAAAGGAAACTTTTTCTCTAGCTTTTTTTCAAGTTTAAAGAAAATAACACCATCTATGAATAATATATCAGGAATAACAATTAAAATTAGAAACCAAATAAAACAATGGAATGGTGGGATAAAAAATGGACTAGGACATGTATTAAAATATGCTACAGCATTATTTAGTTTAAGGAGTATCTATTCTGCATTAAGTAGTAGTGCTCAGGCTTGGTTAGGAAGTCAAAATAAAGGAGCACAACAATTAAGTGCAAATATAGAATATATGAAATATGCAATGGGAAGTGTATTTGCACCAGTTATACAATATGTAACTAGTTTAGTATATCAATTGATGAAAGCTATTCAAAGTGTAGTTTACGCAATGTCAGGAGTAAACATATTCGCTAAAGCAACAGCTTCGTCAATGAAAAATACATCAAGTAGTGCAAAACAAGCAAGTAAATCTTTATCAAGTGTGCATAGTGAAATTAACAATGTTTCAGATAATAAGAATAATAGCAATAGTTCAAGCAATCCTAATATAGATTTATCAAAAATGGATAGTAATTCTAATCCAATAATTGATGCGATAAAACAAGGAAATTGGTATCAAGTAGGGGAAACAATTGGTAAAAAAATAAATGAAGCAATAAATAGTATACCTTGGGACAAAATTCAAAATACAGCAAAGAAAATAGGAACTAATATTGCACAATTTTTAAATGGTGGAATAAAAGAAACTGATTGGAATAAGGTTGGAAATGCATTTGCACAAGGATTAAATACAATTATTTATTTTGGCTATAATTTCGTAACTAACTTTGATTGGAAACAATTTGGAAAAGCTATAGGGGATTCTATAAATGGATTTTTCAATAATGTAGATTGGTCAGTAGCAGCAAAAACATTAAGTGAAGGAATAAAAGGAACATTAGATACAATATCTACAACATTAGAAACTATTGACTGGCAACAAATAGCAAGAGATGTTGAAGAATTTATAAAAAATATTGATTGGAGTGGAGTTGTATCAGCGATATTCAAAGGTATAGGAACTGCACTAGGTGGACTTGCATTTTTTTTAGGAACATTAATAAGTGATGCTTTTAATGGGATTGAAGATTATTTCAATGATAAGATAGAAGAATGTGGAGGGAATGTAGTAGCAGGAATATTTAAAGGAATAGGTGATGCTATTGTTGGAGTTGGTCAATGGGTATATGATAATATATTTGTTCCATTTATTGACGGCTTTAAAAATGCCTTTGGAATACATTCACCATCAACAGTTATGGAGGAACAAGGGAATTTCATTGTAGAAGGTTTGAAAAATGGATTACTAGGAATATGGGATAAAGTGAAACAGCCATTTGTTGAGTTTAAAAATAATGTGACTAATAAATTGACAGAAATAAAAGGCAATATTTCAAACTGGTCAAGTAATACTAAAACAACAATTTCAAACTGGGGAAATGATGTAAAAAATAAGATTAGTTTAACTTGGAGTAATGCATCACAGAATGTAAACAATAGCGTAAATACTCTAAAGAATAATATTTCAACAGGATTAAATAGTGCAAAAAGTACTATTTCTAATTGGGGAGATAGCATAAAAAACACATTTTCTAATTTAGGACGTAATGCATCAACTTGGGGAAAAGATTTAGTAAGCAATATGGCATCGGGAATTAAGAATAATATACATAAGGTTACTAGTGCAGTAAATTCAGTGGCAAATAAAATAAAAAGCTTATTAGGATTTTCTGAGCCAGAAGATGGACCATTAAGCAATTTTCATACATATATGCCAGATATGATAGACTTAATGGTAAGTGGAATAAAGGCTAATACAAATAAAGTAAAAAGTGAAATAGAAAATTTGGCAAACATGATGTCATATACAATTAATACTGATTCAATAACTAGATTTAATCCAATTCAACCGAAAATAGAGCCTATAAATATTCAACCATCAAATATTGCAAATACATTTGAAGATGTATTATCAGATTTTGCATCTTTAGACAATAACGATAGACCAATAAACTTAACAATTAATGTAGGAAATAAAAAACTAGGACAAATATTACTAGATGATTTAAGAGACAAAACAAGAAGAACAGGAAAAGACATAGAAGCTTTAATAGGAGGATAAAATTATGTTATGGAGAGAACATGGAAAAAAAGAGAATTTACCAACCCCAAGTACATATAGTGCAGATATAGAAGATACAGACAAAGATAGTTATACATCAAACGATGATGGTTCTTTAATTGATAATCCCATAGCTGTAGGAATGTTAAAACTTTCTATGTCATGGGATTTTAATACAGAAGAAGAAGCAGAAGAATTATGTCAAAAAACATTTAAGAATCCATTTATATTGGATATAAAAATTCCAGTTGTAAAAGGTGGATTTTTAGAAGGAGCAAAGTTTAGAGTTTCAAAGAGACATATTGACATGATAAAAACAGAAAAAGGGACAGCAACAGAAAAAACAAAATGGAAAACATCATTTAATTTAATGCAAAAAGAATTAACCGATGCACAAAAGCAAATTGTCTTGGAGGTAAACGATGTATAAAGGATTAACAGAAAAAGCAATAAAAACAATATATAAAAGCAATGCACTAACAGTTACTAATATCTATATAGATGATGTATTATTAAATCCCAAATATTTGCTAGATTTTAAACATGGAGGAGAACTATTTGATGAAAAACTAGAGTTGGGAAGTGTTCCAAGTCAATACATAGAGATGAAAATACACAAAAGTTCTGGAATGATAAGCGCAAAGACAATAAGAATAGAATATGGTGTTTTAGTAAATCATGCAATAACAGTTGCAGAACTAAATAAAATGCTAGTATGTGATTTAAACAAATTACAAGTAAAAAGTTTAGCAAAACATGATGATAGTTTTGAAATGATGCCAATACGGGATTTATAATGTAGATGACTATGACGATGAAGATAGCAATGTAATAAATATAAAAGCTGTAGACAATATTATAAAATTAGATGCAGACGATGGATATTATGATGCTAGTGAATTGATAAAGAAAAAAGGCTATGCAACTTTAAGTGAAATAGCAGAAGATATATGTAAAAAGAAAGGGCTTGAATTAGAAACAAGCTCTTTTCTTAATTCTAATAAAAAAATATATGTTTATGACAATGAAGTAAAAGCAAGAGAGTATATGAGTTATATCTCAGAAAAAGCAGGAGGATTTTGTTGTGCTAGTAGAACTGGTAAAATTCAAATAAAAAAACTAGGAGAAGATGAAGAAATAATTCCTCAAAGGTTATTTAAAACTTACAAATGGGGTGAAGGACATCAGATATCAAGAGTAGCTTATGAGAATGGAACAGAATCATTTAAAGTAGGAGATGAAACAAAAGATACACTTTGGATTAGACAAGAGAATTTATTTATTAGCGAAGAAGATGATATCCAAAAAATATATGATGCTGTAAAAGATTTAGATTTTTATAGTTTTGAAGGAACAACAATAATAAATCCAGCTGTTGATATTGGAGATATTATTAATATTGATGGCAAAAAGGTAATTTATCAAGGCGAAATGACATTAAACAAACGATTTATAGCAGACATAAAAAGTAAAATAGCAATAAAACAAAAACAAGATACAACAACAAGAAAACAGAGTCAACAAGTTATAAATAGAAAAATTCAAAGTCAAATAGACGAAGAAAATTTAAAATTAACTCAGTTAGCTCAAGAAACAACAGAAAACACTGAAAAGCTTACACAGCATGAACAAACAATAGATAGTATAAGTGATAAGGTATCGCACATAGAAGAAACAACAAATACAATTGAAGGAAATAAAACAATATCATTAGGAAATGCAGTTGCAGGCGAATTAATTGAGTTACACATATATGGAAACAATGATGTATTTAGTAGTTTAAAAATTGGTGATGATGTAGTTTTAAGTGATGATTTATATTTGTTTGGAGATAGCATAATTGTAATAAAAGACTCAAAAGGAAATTCAAAGGAATATGAACTAGGAATTAAAGATGTATTAAGGCAAAAAGATGAGGTTTATGACGAGTATGTTTTAAAAGACGGAAAAGCTCAAATAATTCGTCGAATTAATTTGGACGGAACAATTAAGACAAAAGAGACAATAGAGGATTTAGGGGCATTCTCAATTGAATTATTTGATGGTACAAACACATTATTAATAAAAAACTATACAGCAAGTTTAAAAGCTAAATTTGCAATTCAAAATGATATGACTAATATATATGCTTCAAAGGTCGAAATGAATAGTGCAATAGAACAAACAGCAGAACAAGTTGATATTAATGTAAATAAAAAGCTTGAAGATTATTCTAAAACAACAGAAATGAATGCAGCAATAAAATTAGTATCAGACAATATAACATCAGAAGTAAATAAAAAAGTTGGCAAAACAGAAGTTGGAACATATATTCAACAAAATGCTGAAGCGGTAAAATTAGCATGGAATCAAATATCAGAATTTATACAAATGATGATAATAAACAATAATGCTAGTTTTGCGATATTAGATAGCAATAAAAAAGTATTAATGGCACTTGATAAAACTGGACAACATTTTTATCAAAATGATGGAACAACAATATTTGGGGATATGGGGGTTCAAAAAGAAGATAATGATCAATATATTGCGTTTTCGGTTTTAGCTGATTATAATCAAAAACTTTCGAATGGCATGGCGTGGGGAATAAAAACAAAATCAGATAATAAATTTCACCCAATCTTTTATATTAAGAATTTTGAAATGGCCGAAAAAGCTTCTGACGCATCATATGGAGAATTAGTATTAGCTTCATGTAATATATTATTAGATGGAATCTCAACAGGAATAATTGGTGGAAATATAAAAATATATGCAGATGAAGTAAATAGTGCAATTCAATTTATTAATACAGATACTAACACAATTCTATTGTCTATAAGCACACAAGATTTAGAGTCTGGTTATGCTAAGATAAAATTATTAGATAATATATCAGTTTATAAAAATGTAGGTGGAACAAATTCTTTTAGATTGGGAAGTGGAAATAATTATACTTTAATTGAAGATGATGGTTCAATATCAGCATATGGTGGAACAATTAGATTTGGAATTACCGGACGCGAAGTAAGCTTTGATTTATATGTTAAAAATATGGCTTCGATTTATGGGAATTTGAATGTGAATGGAAATGTATATGCAAATAATATTTCATCAGACAGAAGAATAAAAGACAATATAAAAGATTGTGATGTAAAAGCATTAGATATAATAAATAAATTTCAACATAAGCAATTTGACAAAAAAGATGATGGAAAACATTATAATATAGGTTATATAGCACAAGATATGGAACAAATAGATCCTAATTTTGTAATAAAGAGAGAAAAAACAGATACACTTGAAGAAAGATATTATATTAATGAATTACCGATTATTGCTACATTATCTAAAGCAATACAAGAATTATCACAACAGGTAAAGGCACTTCAAAATGAAATAAAGGTACTTAAGGAGGAAAAACAATGAAATTAATAAATTGGATAAATAAGGTAACAAAGTTAAATCAAACTACAATGACTGAGTTTCAAAATAATATTGAAACTGGAAAGCAAGATAAAATGAAAGAAGGAAAATGGACTCCAAGCATCAATACTGTAGAGAATAAAGCTCCAACCATAACATATACTACTCAAGTCGGAAAATATGAAAGAATAGGAAAACTTGTTTTTGTGGATTTTTATGTAAGAGGTAAAATTACAAAATTAAATGGAACTGAAAATTATGCTGTTATTGAAGGTTTGCCATTTGCACCAAGAGACAAGTATTTTGGACAGCAATCGTTGAATGTGGCCTTGGTATATTCATTGTTGGAAGACAATTTGAATGTAGCATTTATCCCACAAGATGGAAAAATAAGAATACAAGCATTAGAGAGTTCTGCTAAAAAATTAAAAATAACTAATACAAATTATTTTGAAATAGCTGGTAGTGGCTGGTATGAAACTGATGATTAAAGGAGGAATGAAATGGCGGTAAAAAAGATTGAAGAATTAAATATACATAGAGATGTAAATTCTACAGAACAATTTGATGTGCAAGGTTATTTAAATGAAAACTGGGATAAAATGCAAGATGTAGTAGATAACAATGCAGAAGAATTAATGCAAGCACAAAAAGATATAAGTACATTAAAAGAAGACAATAAAACAAATAAAAGTAGTATAGATGTTTTAGAAAAAAGCAATGAAACAAGAGATGGAAAGATTTCTAAAAATACAGAAGATATAGAAGCTATACAAGGAAGCATAAAAACAGCAACAGAAACAATAAATAAAAAAGATAATGAACAAGATGGGAAGATAACTTTAAATAAAGAGTCAATTAAGGAAATACAAGCTGAAAACGAACGCTTGAGAGAGGATATAAAAAGTGTTGCAACAATTGGTGAGGCGAGTGGAGGGAATATACACATAGAAGATAGTAGCAATGCAAGATGTGAACTTGAAATTGGTGGGAATCAGAAACAAGAGACTAGAGAGGGATATAATCAATTTAAAATAACATCTACACAAACTCAAAGTGCTGGTGTTACTATAACAAAAATTGATGAGTCAAGTGTTTCATATCAGGGAACAACTACAGGAATGTTTACACATATGTTAGTTGAATATGATGGTAAAGGACTGGAAATAACTAAACAAATGTATTTAAAAGCTTTTGGTAATTTAACAAATGCAATTTTGTCAGTAAAATTAATAAAAAATGGTAAAACAGAATCAAGTTATTTAAGGGTTTCTCCTGATTTGATTTTAAGTGCAGGAGATGTTTTGCAACAAATATATGTTCAGCAACAAAATACTGGAATTTTAGTTAGTGGAACTTTGCAAGTTTTATTGACAGACTACGAGAATAAAGACAAACCATACGAGCAATACGGAGCAAGTCCAAGCCCAGATTTTCCGAGTCCAGTAAAGAGTGTTGGAAACATAAAAAATATATTAGACATGAGTAATGCTAAAAATGGGGATAGTGCAGGAATAATCTGCACAACTAATGCAGATGGTAGTTATAAGTACAAGGGAACAGCAACATCTCAATATATAAATGTGTGGTTTATGGGTGGTTATGCTACAGATTTGCCAACTTTATTTACGTTAGAACCTGGTACATATTATATTAATGATGTGTCGCTATTCGAAGGAACAACTGGTTTTGCAAATGATTCTAGTAAAAAGATTTGGACTTTTATACGAGCATATAATGTTACAGGGGTAAGAGCACCAAATGCTGTTTCTGGAAATACATATGATGAAACTAAATATCCAATTATAGCGAAAATCGACCACGAAATTCCTTGGGTTCCATATGATTGTGGGTATGCAAAAGTTAATATTCAAAATAAAAATATAGCACCAATTTTTAATTTAGGAACAAATTGGAAATATACGGATAAAGGAATAAAAAATACAATAACAAGTGCTGAGAAAGAAATAACGAAATTTAAATTAAAAGCAGGTCAAACAATAAAAATTGGATTTAAGTTATTTTCGAAACCAAGCCAAGACACTACATTTACTTGGTATGTAAATAATGTTTCTAATATTATTTCAAGCTTTGGACATATAGATAGAACAACTTTTGAATTAAATAAAATTTATACGAGAACATATACGGCAAAAGAAGAATGTGTTATAAGGTCTAAAATGTTTGGTAATGCAAATAACGATATATTTGAATTTCAAGTGTGGGCTGAATACGATAATTTGACAGAATATAAAAAATATGAAGAACAATCATATTTAGTAGATGTTCAACAACCGATGCTCGAAGGAGACAAGTTTGTAAAAATAGATGAAAAATGGTATGAAAAACATAATTTTGATGTTATTTCTACTTTAAATAAATCAAATATAAAAGTAACTAAGTCATCAACAAGTACAGATACTTTTTTCAGGTATTTATTAAGTTTAAATGCAGTAAACAGAAAAGAAGGAATAGGACTAAAAATATATTCTACTCATTTTATAAATAAAAATTCTAGGTGGGCTCGAGTTGAAGGAATTTGTGGTTGGGAGAGTGGAACTACATTTTGTTTAGGAACATTTAATGCCGAATATGATACTGAAGAAAAAGTAACAAATTTTTTACAAAATACAGATGTAAAAATATATTATGAATTAGCAGAACCAATTTTGTTAGAATCTACAGAAGCACAAAGTAAAGTATTAGATGAGATATACAATACAGCACATACATACAAAAATATAACAAATATCTCAGCTGAGTCTGCAGAAGTAAATCCAATTATAAACGTAAAATATCTTAAAGACACAGAAACAGAACATAACAAATTACAAGCACAAATAGATGAGATAAAACAATTATTAAGTACAACAGAAACAAGTGCATTATTATTAGATAATATCCAAAAAGAATTAGAAAGCGAGGTGTAAAAGTATGATAACTGAATTATTAAAGAGATTAATCACAAAGAAATACTACAAAGAAAAGACAGACATAGAAAACAAGTTAAATGTATTTTATGCAATGAGTAAGATAACAGATGAAGAATATAGCGATTTAATATTACTAGTAGAAGATACATATATTAAAGTAGAAGAAACAGAAGAAAATACAGAAGCTACTAAGGGGGAAGAATAATGCAAGATACAGAATTAATTGAAAAAGTAGCTCACTTAGAAGAAAGAGAGAAGTCAAATACAAAAAGATTAAATGAACATGATGATAGACTCGATAAGCTCGAAAAAACATATTCTATAATGGAAAAAATGGATTATAGAATGGGTAAAGTAGAATCAGCAGTAGAAAAAATAGATCAAAAATTAGAAGGTAAAGTATCAGAAGATGATAAAGAAAAAGGCAAAAAATGGGACAAGCTAATTGATTATATATTTTACTCAATTTTGGCAGTAATACTAGGACTTATATATGTAAAATTAGGATTAAAATAGTAGGAGGGAAAATTATGAAACAAGCATGGGAAGATTTAAAAAGCTTTGTAACAATAGCGATGATAGTATTATTATTCGTTATTGTTATAGCAAACTTATTTGGAGCAGTGCTAAGTGAAACAATATTAGTATTAGTAACAAATTTGGTAACAGCGGTATTTACATATTATTTTAGTAAAAATAAAACAGATGTAAATACAGAAAACAAGGAGGAATAGTTCATGGAAGAAGATAATGTTATTATAGAAAATGTAGAGTTTAATGAAGAATTATACAATAAAAATATTGCAGAAAATGATTTTTCAAATTCAGAAATGAATGGAATAGGAGATGATGACAATGCAAATAACTAAGATGTTAGTGCCTCAAAGTAAATATGACATAAAATGTCCGTATGAAATGGAGCCAGAATTTATTGTAGTTCATAATTCATATAATGATGCCTCAGCAATGGCAGAAGTATCGTACATGATAGGAAATAATAATAAAACATCATTTCATTGTGCTATAGATAATGTGCAAATAGTGCAAGGAATACCATTTGATCGCAATAGTTGGAACGCTGGTGACGGAAGAAATGGTAAAGGCAATAGAAAAGGAATTTCTATAGAAATATGTTATTCAAAATCTGGTGGAGAAAGATTTGATGATGCAGAAAAGTTAGCTGCAGAATATATAGCATATTTATTAAAACAATATAATTGGGGAATTGATAGAGTTAAAAAACATCAAGATTTTGCAAATAAATATTGTCCACACAGGACATTAGACCTTGGCTGGGATAGATTTTTAAACATGATTAAATCATATTTAGAAGATAAACCAATAAATAATGATGAAATAGAAAATGGGAGTGATGAAGAAGTGAGAACATACAAAAATGGAAGTACAACAGAAGTTGTATATGCAGATACGGCTTGTACAAAAAGAATAGGTAGTTTAGATCCAAGAGAAAGCTGTGATTGCTTTGGAATATTTAATGATAGAGCTATGGTTAGATATCAAGTAAATGGAACAAACAATTATAAAATAGGATTCTGCAAATGGCTTGGAGGTGTAAAATAATGTATGGAGAATGGATGAAAGATTTTCCTATCATAGTTGGAAAGTAAAATGTTGAGGTAGGCTGATTAATTTTGGTCTACCTCTCTTTTTATGGCATAATGAATTTAAAATAATTTAAAATTCTACTTTTTCAATTTTTATATTATTTTTATCATTATCATTTACAATGAATTTTAAAATCTTTACTTCTGATAAATTTTTGTTGATAATATTTAAAAACATATCACCAAAAACACTTTCTAAATCTTTTGGACTATGATGTGTAAATGAAATTGGTTTTAAACTTTGTAAATTAAAAGAAATAGGAACCTTGTTTTCTTCAGGTACATTAGCATAAATTAGATCTTTATCTTCTGTGATAAAGTAAAAATAATCTTCTATGAGTGGATCAGGATTCTCGACAGAATTTCTTTCTAAAAAAACATATTTCATATAAATTTCCTCCTTTTTTCTGCACTATATCACATAAAAACTAAAAATGTTGTCGAATTTTGTAAAAAAAGATAAAAATAAATTTTATACCAAAATTTGAGGGATAAAACTATATTGACACAAAATAAAAACGGCTTAAAATTGATTTTGACAATGCTGATTTTTAAATAAAAATTGTGAATATTAATAAATAATATGCATATACTATAATACAAACATGAGTTCTAAAAATTTGACAGAGTTAAATAAGTATGATAAAATATTACAAAAATATTACAGATTATTACATTTAGATTAAGTTTTATTATAAATTGTTGACAATATTAATAATTTGTAATAAGTATATAAATAGAAGGAGGGAGTCTTATGTTTAGTGCTAAAGATATTGCAATTTGGTTTTTAATAAAAAATAATGCAGAAGTACATGAACATGAAGCAACTAATGATAACTATGAAGTATACGAAGGAATAACACATTTAAAATTACAGAAATTATTATATTATGCACAAGGTATAAGTTTAGGAATGTTTGATAAACCAATTTTTAGTGAAAATATTGAAGCTTGGCCACATGGTCCAGTTGTGAAAGAAGTTTATAGTGTTTATAATACATTTGGAAGAAATAATATAGACATAGAAATGGATAAGGAAAAAGAAGAAATTATAAAGAAAATTGAAGATGATAGAGAAGTATCAGAAGCATTAAATTTAGCATACGATAATTTTGCAATTTATACGGCATGGCAACTTAGACAAATGACACATGAAGATAATACTCCTTGGGACATAACACAAAAAACAAAAGGGTTGGGTTCAGTTATAGATAACTCACTTATTAAACATTATTTCAAAGAAGAAGTAATAGCATAATGGGAATAAAACAAAAAGGTAAAATTCAAAAGCCTTGCACAAATTGCTTTGCACCACAATATTTAAAATTCAATTTTTCTTATATAGTTTATGAAGACAATTTTGAAGATCAATATCAATTACAATTTTTAAAAAGAATAAGAGAATTATCTAATGATACTTATAATATAATAAGAAATAGAGATAAAAAGATAGGATTTGAATTTGTTGAAATAAACGAACTTGGAATAAAAAAGAGTATTCCAGAAAGATTTAGCAATAGATTTGACGCAAAAGAATATAACAATAAATTAGCAATAATGAGATTGTATTCAAATAATAACCCAATATTAGCAAGAGTTATAGGTGTAATTATAAAAAATATTTATTATATATTCTTTATAGATATTGGAGGAAAATTATATTCACATGATTAAATAGAGAACTAGTTTTTGCTAGTTCTTTTTTTATGCAAAAATTTAAAACGTATTCGACAAAATTCACCTTACAATTAACATAAAATATGATACAATGTATTTGAGGTGATTTATATGGAAAAATATTATTTAAAGTCACTACAAATGATAAAGAATCTAAAAATAAAAAACAAGAAAGAATATAACAAATTATTATCTGATTACTTATTATTAAATGTAGAAAGTTTAAAATACTATGCACAGACTAATAATTTTAAGAAGATAGTAGAGAAAGCAAGAGAAGTCTGAAAGGGCTTCTTTTTTTATTAAATTCTGTAAAGTTTCTCATAAGAAACCATATTTGAGGTATAAAGAAAACAGCAATTGAAATACTACAAATGAAGAGGTTTTTATGAGAGTAATAATATTATTGAGAGAGGTAAGGCAAAGCAAAAACTTGACATTAGATGAACTTGCAAAGATGACAAGAATGTCAAAAGGTCATTTGAGTAGAATAGAAAGACAAGAGACAGAGCCAACTATAAGTACTTTAGTAAGATTAGCTTTAGCTTTACATGTAGATGTAAGTAAATTATATAAAGTAGAAATTTAATTATAAAAAAATTTTTCAAACATTTCATATAATAAATTGACACTTTCATAAAATGTTTCTCATAAGAAACTAATTTTACTATATTTATAAATCGAAGCTTCAAACAAACGAAAAAGGAGAATATTATAGATATGAATGTTGTAGAAAATGAAATAGTAAAAGAGTTAAATTGGAAAGAAAAAATAATTGTAAAAGTATTTAATAAAACATTTAAAAAGGTAGCTGATTTAGTTAGAATAAATATAGTAAACAGACTTATAAATTAATGCAATAAATAATGCAATAGCAGGAATATTTTTAATTAAACTTAAATAACTTCAAATAAAAAATGCTTAAAATCAGTATTTTTTGATACTGGCAAATATAAAAGAATACTCTGAAATAGTATATTTTTGACCATCCGCACCAATGACGTATCTGTTCGAACTAACAGATAGATTAAAAATCATTCA
>OGWY01000637.1_pt1 | contig 28889 bp, 26 predicted proteins | sample 1576121 | NCBI WGS metagenome assembly OGWY01 (sample SAMEA3541543, study PRJEB24748) | human gut metagenome | biome: human gut; feature: human-associated habitat; material: faeces | place: China | collected 2012 | reverse complement strand
TATGCAGGAAACGATAGTCGTTCTTGGTAACCATATGACGTCCGTCCATGCCGATACCACCAACTTCCAGAGTAGCCCATACAGGGTCACCGGAGAACAGCTGGTTGTAAGAAGGAATACGAGCGAACTTAACCATACGGAACTTCATGGTCATATGGTCGATCAGCTCCTGAGCTTCTTTCTCGGTCAGGGTGCCTTCCTTTAAGTCTCTCTCAATATAGATGTCCAGGAAAGTAGAGATACGTCCAACGGACATAGCTGCACCATTCTGGGTCTTGATAGCTGCCAGGTAACCGAAGTATAACCACTGGATAGCTTCCTTAGCGGTGGTAGCGGGACCGGAAATATCGTAACCGTAGATCTTAGCCATTTCCTTCATTCCCTGCAGAGCCTTGATCTGCTCAGCAATTTCTTCTCTCAGACGGATAACTTCTTCGGTCATGGTACCGTTACCGCAGTTCTTCTTATCCTCTTTCTTCTTCTCAATCAGGAAGTCGATACCGTAAAGAGCAACTCTTCTGTAGTCGCCTACGATACGTCCACGACCGTAAGTATCGGGAAGACCTGTAACGATATGAGTATGACGTGCAACCTTCATCTCATCTGTATATGCATCAAATACTGCCTGGTTGTGTGTCTTATGATAGTCAGTGAAAATCTTGTGGAACTTAGGGTTAACTTCGTAACCGTAAGTGCTTGCAGCTTCCTCTGCCATCTTGATACCACCGTAAGGCATAAATGCTCTCTTTAACGGCTTGTCTGTCTGAAGACCTACAATCTGCTCAAGGTCCTTCATAGACTCATCAATGTAGCCCGGGCCGTAAGCGGTAAGGCTGGATACAACCTCTGTTTCGCACTCTAATACGCCGTTGTGCTCACGTTCTGCTTTCTGTAATTCCTGCAGTCTGCCCCAAAGCTTGTCGGTTGCCTCTGTAGGGCCTTCCAAAAAGCTTTCGTCACCATCATACTGGGTGTAGTTTCTCTGGATGAAGTTACGAACATTGACATCAACATCCCAATGGCCGTCTTTCACAAAACCTCTCCATGCTTCTGCCATGAAAATTTACCTCCTTTTGGTAAAAATAAAATAATATTATCAACAGGAAACCTTGTCGCGGTTTGCCTACTGTTGTTTACGTTAAAAGTGTACTACTAACAAAGGCTAAGTGTCAACTGTTTTGCGGATTGGACGTAATTTTATACATTCCGGAGCCACCAGAGGAAGGGTCTGGTGCCGATGTAGAACTTCACGGTCTTCGTTCCGCCGTATTTTCCGCATCCCTGCAGGGTAACCTGGGCGGTTCCTTTGTTGACATTGTTCTTGTAACCGATGATTTTGTAGCCGTCCTTCGTGTCATCGCCGTCCGTGATAAGCTTCAGTTCCTCCACGACTGCCTGCTTGCCGGTTCCCACCTTCATGGTAAGGATTAAATCCTCCTCCGTCAGGGTAACCGGTTTTGTGGTGTAGGGAAGCGTCTTGGGCACTACCTTAACCGTCACCTTTTTGAAGTCAGACTCGGTAATGCGGTAGTCGGCGGTCAGTACAGATCCTTCTCCCTGGTAGTTTCCGGCACCGGTAATGGTGATACGGACAATGCTGCCGGGTTCGTTTACGACGTCCTTTTTCACATCCAGTTTTGTTTCTTCTCCGTTTGCCATCAGCAGACTATAAGAAAGCGTATAGTCTGTTTTCTCTTTTAGCTTTGTTCCGGTTTCATCCGTTACCACAGGCTTGCTGACAAATTTGCCCTTGTTTTTGTTTGCCGGTACATCCGCAACCGTCACCGTGATGGGATTTACTGTATCTGCGAGGCTCTTATTTGTAATAGTAAAATTCTGCTTGATGCTGCCCTTAAAGTTTCCTTTGCCCTTTACGGTAATGAGCGGCAGCTTCTTCTCCGTCAGGTTTTTACCCTCGCTGACAGCCTTGTTGTTGGCATAGGTTACGGTATAATCTTTGCCCTCTTTCAGGGTAACGGTGTTGCCGTTTGCCATTTTCGCGGTTACCACAATCGCAGGCTTCGCACCGTTCTTTACAAAAGGAATACTGTCTGCTACTCCAATTTTTGCTTCGGTTCCTTCCGCCGCCAAATCCGCCTGCGTAATCTTGAAGGTCTTCTTCACGGTTCCGGTGTAACCGCCAGCGCCGGTAATCACAACTGTTGCGGTTCCCGCATCTACATTTTTCAGGTAAGAAACCTTGTAATCACCATATTGCGCATGTTCATCGTATTCCCGCAGAGTGGTTGTCTGTGTTACCATCTTTCCATCTTTACCTTTTACTTTTTTCTGCAGACTTACCCTTACTCTGGGTTCCTGTTCCTCGCCGTTATAAACAACACTTACGTTCTTGCTGCCGTCCGCCCAGCTTACCATGTTTGCGGAAAGCGCTGTGCCCTTGATTTTAAAGGTAATGCGTTTTTTGCCGAAATATTGTCCGCTGACCGTCCCATCTTCCAGAATCTTTCCGGTTCCGGTAAGAACGACAGTTGCGGTTCCCACATACCTGTTGTTTATCCAGGTTACCGTATAGTCGGCATTTTCCGCGGAAACGGTTTCACCGGCTGCATTCACATCACCTTCCTTGTATAAGGTAACTTTATTTTTTCCGCTGCCGTAGGTTACGGTAAGCGCCGGGGTCATGCCTTTTGCATTGTTTCCATCGCATAAATCCGCATCATAGGTCACATCCGGTACTTTTGCCACAGTAACCTTGCTCATCAAAATCTGCTCTTTTGCCACATCTGCCAGTGTTACCGTTATCTGTCTGGTACCGGTGTAATTGCCTTTTCCGGTAATCTCCACGGTATACTTTCCGGGAGTTACATAACTGTTTGCGTTTTTGTTTTCCGCATTCTGTTCATTCAGAGTTACGTGGTTTACGGTGTAATCCCTGTTTTCTGACAGCTTTTTTCCGTTATCCGTCACCACCGGCACGGCTTTGATGCCTTTGGGATTTTTTCCCGTGGGTGCCGCCAGATACAGATCTTCTGCCTTGATCTGGGGATTCGATTCCTTCAGGGATGCCGGTGTGATTGTAAAGGTACGTGTTTCCCTTCCCTTATAGTTACCGGTACTCTTCACGGTAATGGTGGGCGCCTTTTTCGCATCATCCGCCGTTGCCGCATTGATGTTGTTTTTATAAGAAACGGTGTAGTCCTTCTTCACTGCCAGCATTTTTTTGCCGTCGTATACCCTAAAGGAGGGCGTAATTGCTTTACCGGTATAGGTATAGCCGCCTGTCTGCAGGTCTGACATCCAGATACCGTCGGGAATGATACCGTCATCCGGCACATCCTCCCGGAGCACCTCCCCGTACTCTGCTTTTCCGTCCGTGCTGCTTATCAGGGTAAAATCACTATACCGGCCAGGTTCCCGTCCATAATCAAATTTCTTTACCGTCGCTTCGTAAACGGCATTGTCAAACACCAGACGGGTCACCGTATCCTCGGTATCTGCCGGAAGATACATGTATAAATAGCCGTCTTCCATGGTGCATACATCCTTCAGGTTGTAAGAAAGCGTCTTTGTTTCTCCTGTTTTCTTATTATAGGTCTGTAATACAGGATTTCCGAGAGCCGCATTTTTTCCGGCAAGAAGCAGCAGGTCTGCCCTGGCAAGGTATACTTTGCCTTCTTTTCCGAGTACACCGCTAAGTCTGCTTGCTTTGATGTTTCCACCATAGATTTCCGGACCACTGATGCCGGTACCACAGCCGCTTCCGATTCCGGCTCCTTCCCTGTAGGCTTCGTCCGCAGTTGACAGAGCCGTTACGGTTCCCCCGCTTATGGTAATGCCAATTCCCATACAAGCGTAACCACCGCCGATTCCGGCTCCCGCACAACCGTACTCTCCTGTTGCAGTGGAGGTTGCGGTGACCGTTCCTCCGCTTATGGTAATATTATTTCCCATACCGGCATAACCACCGCCGATTCCGGCTCCGGTAGCTCCATCATCTCCTGCTGTAGCGGTTGCTGTGACCGTTCCTCCACTTATATCGATATTGTTTCCGGCGCCACTTTTTCCGCCGCCAATTCCGGCACCTTGATTTCCTCCCTGTGCGATTACGGTTCCTCCGCTTATCGTAATATTGCTTCCGCTTTCGTAATAACCGCTTCCGACTCCGGCTCCACATTCGCCTCCGGTTGCCGTTACGGTTCCTCCGCTTATCGTAATACTGCTTCCGCTACCATACATACCACCGCCGATTCCAGCTGCATATTCGCCTCCGGTTGCCGTTACCTCTCCTCCGCTTATGACGATATTGTTTCCGGCTTTTTCATGGCCGCCTCCGATTCCGGCTCCCTGTTTTCCTCCCTGTGCAATCAGGGCACCGTCACCGGAAATGGTAAGGGTACCGATGTTTTCCGCATCTCCGTCCTTCTGGATAGCGGCATAGTATCTTCCTGCTTTTAAGCCATTCTCACCCTTTAAGATAATGTTTACATTTCCGGTACTGTTTTCCGGAATCAGAATGGGCGAATCGGTAGTATCAATAGTATCAATATAGGTTCCGTCCAAAGTCAGGGTCACGGATGCATCTTTTTCTATTTCTATCCTTGTCTGAGAATAGTTGTCCTTGCCGTAGCCGTTTCCACTCTTTATAGTCAGGTTGGCACCGTCTTTTATCAGAATGCCCTGCGGGATTTCATTTCTTTCATAATAAGCGGGGTCGCCCACTACCTGTAAATCGTATCTGCACTTTCCCCTTGTGAGACGGTTGTCTGCTCCGGCTTCCGCGGAAACGGTACCGGTATAGTAATACATTCCGAGTAAAATCGAGGTTTCGCCAGCCGGAAGATACATATAAATCTTTCCGTCCGCATCGGTCATAACATCCTTCATGCCATAGGCGGTTTCGCCCACATCCGTAACGGCTGCCTCTATTCCGAATTCTTCCGTCAGGTCTACCACCGTACAGTAAACCTCATCGGTTCCGTTGGTCACACCGGTAAGCACACCTTTCGTTGTTTTCACGCTGCCGCCGGTAATGGTAACCTTGCCTGTGGAACCCCAATTTCCGCCGCCGATTCCCGCTCCATATCCGCCTCCGGTTGCCGTTACTTCTCCTCCGCTTATGCCGATATTGCTTCCGGCTCCATTTTTTCCGCCGCCAATTCCCGCTCCGTTATAGCCTCCCTTTGCGATTACGGTTCCTCCGCTTATGGTGATATTACTTGCGCTTCGGCTATAACCGCTTCCGATTCCGGCTCCACCATTGCCTCCGGTTGTCGTTACCATTCCGCCGCTTATGGTAATGCTGCTTCCGGCTCCGTACATACCACCGCCGATTCCGGCTCCTCCATAACCTCCGGTTACCGTTACCTCTCCTCCGCTTATGCTGATATTGCTTCCGGCTTTTTCATAGCCGCTTCCGATTCCGGCCCCGTATTTGCCTCCCTGCACAGTCAGGGCACCGCTGCCGGAAATTGTCAGAGTACCATCTGCGGTCCCGTTTTTCTGAATTCCCGCTGCTTTTTCACCTGCTGTTAAAGCATTGCTGCCTTTTAAGACAACACTTACCGCTCCCGTACTGTCTTCTGCAATTTCCAAAGGAGAGGCTGCTTTATCGCTCACGTTTATGTATACACCCTCCAGTGTGAGGGTTGCCTTAGCGTCTTTTTCCACATAAATACGGGTCTGGGAAGGATTTTCCGCTCCGTAACCGTCTGCGCTGTGGAAGGTCAGGTTCGCTCCGTTCTTTACCGTGATGACATCATTTTCTGCATCATAAGAATAGCTTCCGCTGTTTCCTTCCACTGTAAGGGTGCCGGTTGTGGTTGCCGCCGCACCGTATACTGCAATGTCATTACCGGAAACGGATGCCTCGCTGTCGGGACCGGATACGTCTCTTCCGGAGCCGCCGGACACGTCACCGGTACCACCGTTGCCGCCTGATACATCGCCTGTTTTGCCGGTGCCGCCGTTATTGTCAGAAACGTCGCCGGTGCCACTGTTGCCGCCATCCTTGTCGGAGCCATCGGAAAAATCACCTGCTCCGTTATTTCCTTTGCCGCCATTTTCTCCGTTATTGCCATTGTTGCCGGTGCCGTCGTCAGCCTGTCCGGTTTGTTCTATCTCATTCTGCACGGTCACATAGCCCGCTTCGCTTTCTGCCGCCAGCGCCGTGTACGGCGTCGATGTAAATACCATCGCCGCAGTCAGAATTGCTGCCAGTATACGTGTGCCTTTTATCTTTTTCTTTGCCATTCCCTGTATTGCCCCTTTCACTGCTTTTAAAACAAAGCTATTCAATCTATTATAGCAGTTTGCACTCCCGTGCACAATGTTTTTTATACAAGCGGTATCAAATTATGAGCTTAGATAAGGGATAAAACCAGGGAAATCCCGGATTAGATACAGATGTGAATAGCATTTACGCGGATATAGAAAAGATTGCTGATTTCCGCGTAGGCTTTGCAAAAGATTTACGTGGATTTTGGGTCGTGATGCCCTTTTCCGCGTAAGTCCTGCAAAAAGTTTACGCGGATTTTGGGTCATGTTGCCCTTTTCCGCGTAACCTCTGCAAATGTTTTACGCGGATTTGAACATATGATGCCTATATTCAAACAGAACAGCTTTTCAGAAAGTCTGCTGTTTGATCCTATACGGCAAATTTTTAATGTAAGTCAAAATAGCCAAGGATAAACTCTATTTTTAATTTATTTCACCATTTTTTCAAGAAACCTGTCTATTTTTTCTAAATAGGCATCTGCCTGTACGATGAAACCGACATGTCCGCCGGGTGCATCCTCTATTCTGGCGTCGAGGTCACGGAACAGGGCTGCCAGGATTTCCTGGTCCTCTTTTTTGAAGATGTCGTGCTCAGGAACGAGTATCTGCACCTTGCCGTGCAGGTATGCAAAGTCTTCTTTCTTAAAGTATTCGCAGTTTCTCAGCATGAATACGCAGGTATAGCTGTGAATAAAGCGCTTTTTGTACTGCAAATCGGAAGCAACCGTTTCATAGAAGCTTATTCCGTAAGCCTTGTTCTCCGGTGTTTCATACTCTAAAAATTTCGGGCTTAATTTTATAAGCTGCTTCATCAGAGTCTTGGCAGGCATAATCTTCATCAGATTTATCATAATGGGACCTTTTATCCATTCTTTTTTGATATTGCGGATGTAATCGCTGTCCAAGGTCAGCGTGGTTGTCAAAATCATGGCTTTTACCATTTCCGGATATTTTTTTGCAAACATCTGCGCATTGACGCCGCCGTCGCTGGCACCGAGGAGTATTACCTCTTCAATGCCAAGCTTATCCTGCATTTTGCGGAGAAATTCTATCTGCTCCTCCAGCTTTACCGTGAAAAACGGGTATTCATAGATTAAAAATCCGTATTTTTCACGGAAATGCAGCGCATAGGGCATCCACATTTCCTGCATTTCCAATCCATGGAAAAACAGAACAGTCGGCGCACCTTCTTTTCCCCCACGCTGATAGCGGACCGTAACACCGTCCACTTCTATGGTTTTATAAGGATACTCCCGCAAAAATGCCTTGTATTCTTCCCTAAAATCTCTCATTTTCCTATGTGCTCCCATCTGACCCGTTAAATTTTTGTCCTCAAAAATTTACGTGACTATTTTATGTGTATTTGGTCATTTATAAGTTAGCATAGCCTAACCGATGTGTCAAGACACATGTATAAGCAAAATATAGTCAATATATAAGGAATAAATCTAAATTTTCGGCTGATACCGCATGTTTGACACATTGTAAACCGTGATGAACGCCTTCGGGTCTTCCTTATTGATAAATGCCATCAGCTTCTGGTACTCGCTCTTGTCCACGATGGTGATGATTTCGTTGTGCTTCTCTAAATTGTACGCGCCGATTGCTTCATATATGGTGGCTCCGCTGTGCAAGTCCTTGATGATGAACTGGCGGAGCTTTTCTTCTTTCTCGGTGATAATGCAGACACGGCGCTTTTTATTGTTGTCAAAAATAAAGTAATCCAGAATGATGCCGTTGAAATAAGTACCGAGAATACTCAGCACTACGGTTTTCTTGTCGTATACCAGCGCAGCCGAAAGCGCCACACACATTCCGGACAAAGACATCGCCCTTCCCAGCTCGATATGAAGGTACTTGTTCATGATTTTTGCCACAATATCCAAGCCGCCCGAAGAAGCATTCCGGTTAAATAAAATGCTCAGCCCCACGCTGACTACCAGAATGTAACACAGCACGTCCAGCTCCTGGCTGTCGGTCATGGAACCGAAATCCGGGAACAGAATTTCAAACAGACCGATAAAGACGGGCAGCATCACACTGGTATAAACTGTCTTCACACCGAATTCTTTTCCGCAGGTGATAAATCCGATAATCAGGAGTACCACGTTCAAAATCATGGTAATTGCAGACAACGGAAGCGGAATAAAGTTTGACAAAACAATTCCGAGTCCCGAAATGCTGCTGACGGATGCATGGCTGGGTACCAGGAAAAAATAGACTGCTGCCGCAATAATCGCCACCGCTACTGTCAAAATTGCCGTTTCTTTCAAAACTTCCACATAGTTTACTTTCTTTTTCATAACATGTTTTCCCTCACGAAAAAAGAGGATCGTTCTCCCGATGTTTCTTAAAAAATATAAAATAGAAAATCACGTTCAGAAGAATACCGAAGCAGGTGGCAATGCTACTCCGTATCCTGATGAGGCTTCCAGTCCCAGCTTATTGATAAAAGCACACAAGGCTAAAAACGACATCCGCGTCAGAAACTCCTGTAATGCCAGTGGCAGACCTACTTTTATAAATCTCTTACACTGGCTACTGATTTTGAAGTCCTGTTTCCGGATGCGGAAGCCGTACTTCTTTTTTTTTCAGTATAATAAGCGCCAGAATCACACTCACCGCCTGCGCCGCAACCGTTGCAATCGCCGCCCCCGCCGCATATTTTTACATAATAGCCTCTCCGGGTTTACATATACTCCTTACAATCCCAGACTGTCGTTTACAAGAATAACATGTATTCTGTCCGTGTGGCGGGAGTATCTCGTTATCAAAAACTGGCAGCAGATGGTGTCCGGGGACTTACAGTCGTAGCATCTGCCGGTTTCCTTACAGGGTGTTTTCACCGGAAATCTCTGGGCATTTGCGGGCGCCGCCACGTTTCTGGCACGCTTCATGGCGCTGTCCAAATCGTCGCAGACCTTATTCATGCCTACAATAAAAATAACCTTTTTCGGACCCTGTGCAATACAGGAAACCCGGTTGGAATTGCCGTCAATATTCACTAAAATGCCGTCATTTGTCATGGCATTGGCGCTGGAAAGAAAAATATCCGCATCGTATGCTGCCAGAAGTCCCTCCCTTGCATCCATTTTGTCGCGGTCCAGATAATGATAATTGCCCTTTTCCAGTGCTTCAATCAGGCCGATTTCATGGGCGCTCATACAGCCTCCCATGGCGATGGTGCTTTCTTCCGGTATCAGCTCCAGCGCCTTTTTCAGCGCTTCTTCCTTATTTTCCGCATAATGCCCCGTCATGTTGCGGGACTGCAGACCCTTGATGACGGTCTGCGCCAAAGCTTCATTTCGTTTTCTCATGTTCTCATTCATACTATCTCAATCCTCTCATTTACCTGCAAATTCCGGGTTTCTGCCGTTACAATTTTACTACGAAAGATGTCAGAAAACCACTTCAAAAACAGTTCCCCCTGACGGATTATCCTTAATGCTTATACTGCCGTCATGTGCTTTTACGATTTCATGAACCAGGGCTAATCCAAGACCTACACCACCAAGCTCCCTGCTCCTGGATTTGTCCACACGGAAGAACGGTTCAAACACTCTCTCCCTAAGCTCCCCGGGAATACCGCTTCCTGTATCGGCTACGGAAAGAATAACCTTTTTTTCCTTCTGACATGCCGTTACCGTAACCTTTCCTTCCGGATGGTTGTATTTTATGGCATTTTCAACAAGATTATATACCAGTCTGTAAATAAGAATGTCACTTCCCGTCATCGTCACAGGCTTACATTTTCCAATCAGCTCTACATTTTTTTCCGCTGCAAGCGGCTCCAGATCCTCCAGAACTTCTTCAACAAGTGCATCAATCATTATTTTTTCGTCACGTACTGTAATCCGGAGTTCACTCATGTCTAAAAGAGTCTTTACCACTTTACTGAGTCTCTCATTCTGCTCCGTAATCATTGCGATTGTATGTCCGGTACATTCATCATTGCCCGGATGCTCCGTTGAATTATATAAATCCAACTGTACCTGCATCAGCGCTAACGGGGTACGAAGCTCATGTGCTGCATTGGCTGTGAACTGTCTCTGCACCTCAAACGCTTCCGAAAGACGCTCCAGCATCTTATTATACGAAACACTGAGCTGGTTTAATTCCTTTACTTCATTTTCTTCTATCCTTGAATCGGACAGATTCTGTGCCTGCACCTCTTCAATTTTATCGGAGAATTTTTTAAGCGGTTTTAACGCATGCCCAACTATATAATAGGTAACAACTCCTCCTAAAAGGGCCAGCAGTGTTGAAAACAACAGGCTTCTTTTCTTGTAATCGGCCTTGTTGTTGTATACTTGAAGAGAAAAATCGTTTGCGAAATCATCCCACTTATCATCGGGTATATTGATATATATTTCATCCGGTTCCTTACCGCTTTCCCCGTCTCCCTTTGCATCAACCGTATCCTGCAGCAGATCTATATAATACACGCCGTTTTTATACACAAACATGGTAAGACATCCACATATGACTGCTATAAACAATGTGGTTATGATGGTGATTCTCCACTGAAGCGACATTCTTCTCATAATTCTGATTCCTCCCGCATCTTATAGCCCTCACCAACCTTGTTTAAAATCGGATCATAGCCAAGTACAGCCTTAAGCTTCTTTCTGAGTGAGGACATGTGTACCCGGATGGCGCCGCTGAAGCTGTCCACAGACGCATCCCATACGTGCTCCATCAGTTCTTCCTGACTTACCGGTCTGCCCTGGTTGAGAAGCAGGTATTCCAGAATTCCGTTTTCTTTTCTGGTTAACTGCACCCTTTCTCCCTTTGCATATGCTTCACGCTTTCTCGTATCGAACCTTATGTCTCCGGCATTCAGGCAGACATCCCTCTGTACAAATTTACGTCTGGTAAGACTTCTGATACGTGCCTCAAGCTCCTGTAGGTGGAACGGTTTTTCCATGTAATCATTTGCACCTGCATCCAGCCCTTCAACCTTATCCGCTATCTGACTTCTTGCAGACAATATAAGAACCTTTGTATCTTCGTTTTTCTGTCTGAGCTCCCGCAGGATATCCATGCCATCCATACCGGGCAGATTCAGGTCAAGAACAATCAGATCGTAGTTCTCTGCCAGGATATACTCAAGCGCCTCTTCTCCATCGTAACAGGCATCTACCTCATACCCCGCGTCGTACAGACTTTTGGCAACCGTATCACATAACTGTTTCTCATCTTCCACAACTAATAATCTCAAAATTTTCTACCTTCTCTTAACAGAAATTTTACAACAACTATTGTATAATACAAAAGTCAGCCGGTCAACAAAGATAACAGATGAAAGGAGATGCCATATCTTGAAGTGCAGAAGAATAGCGCAATTTGTCCTGCTTCTCATGGGCGTAACCATGGTGAGCTATGGTGCAATAAGAGGAGAAGCTGCCACCGTGCTTGGTAAAGCAATAAAGTTATGTCTGGAGTGTGTAGGAATTGGATAAGAAAACAAGTATGCTATCAAAAAAAACAGCCCGCCTGCGCGGGTGGATACAGGCAGCTGCCACGCTGCTTACCAATATTCATATTCCCAATTTATTTAAGGGAAAAATATATCAGGGCAAAGCCAAAACCGTATGCGTTCCCGGATTGAACTGCTATTCCTGTCCGGCTGCGACGGGTGCATGTCCGATCGGCGCCTTCCAGGCAGTCGTGGGGTCATCCAAATTTAAGTTTTCCTACTATATCACCGGTTTTTTCATTTTACTGGGTGTAACATTCGGAAGATTTATATGCGGATTTCTGTGTCCGTTCGGATGGTTTCAGGATTTACTTCATAAAATCCCCGGGAAGAAATTTTCCACAGCGAGACTGAAGCCTCTGCGATATCTGAAGTATGTAATTCTTATTGTTTTTGTAATACTTCTGCCAATGCTCGTGACAAACTCCGTGGGAATGGGAGATCCGTTCTTCTGTAAATACATATGCCCACAGGGAGTTCTCGAGGGTGCGATACCGCTGTCGCTGGGAAATGCAGCTATACGTTCTGCATTAGGAAAGCTCTTTTCCTTCAAATGTCTTATTTTGATTGCCGTTGTCGTCCTGAGCATTTTGTTTTACAGGCCGTTTTGCAAATGGATCTGCCCTCTCGGTGCCATTTATTCGCTGTTTAATAAGGTATCCCTTCTCAGCATTAAAGTCGAAAACAGCAAATGCGTCGGATGTAACAAGTGCGCAAAAGTATGCAAAATGGATGTTGATGTGCGGAAGACACCGGACCATTCGGAATGTATACGATGCGGGGCCTGCATAAAGGCTTGTCCTGCCAATGCAATCCATTACCAGTTTATGGGAAAAAAATATAAATAAAAAAGGAGTAATTTATTATGAAAACACAAAAAACAATCCTCACCATTTCCACCCTCTGCTTAGCATTATTACTGACTGCCTGCAGCGGAAAGAAAAACTCAGAAACAGAAAATACACAGAATACGACTGCCGCACCTGACATGGAACAATCCCAGGATGCTTCCGGCGTAACCCTTGATGATTTATATCAGCAGGAGAACCAACTTTTCGCAGACCACGCAGATGCATGGAACAAAGCTTTCGGTATGGTAAATAAAAGCACCGCTGACCCCAGTGGAAATTATGCTGATTTTCTTTCCGATACGGTTGAGTCAAATAAGGATTCCTTTACGGAAGACGAGTATAAGACCCTTACAGACGATATTGAAACCATTCGTAAAATTGAAGAACAGATCGCAGAAATGGAAAATAAAAATATGTCTTCCGGTACTTCGGAGCAGACGAATGATTCCGGAGAGGAATCTCCGTTCAAAAATTTCTCCGGAACGGACTTTGACGGTAATTCCGTGGATGAGAGTCTTTTTTCCGGAAATGCAGTAACCGTTGTAAATTTCTGGTTTACCGGTTGTAAGCCCTGTGTTGCGGAATTGTCCAAGCTCAACGAATTAAACGATACTATCCGGGAAATGGGCGGAGAAGTTATCGGCATCAACACAGAAACCTTCGACGGAAACGAAGCTGCCATTAAAGATGCTGCTGCCATTCTCGAAAGTCAGGGTGCCGCATATCGCAATCTTTCCATCGATTCCGATTCTGATGCAGGTAAATATGCCGCAGATATTATGGCATTCCCTACAACCATTTTAGTCGACAGAAACGGAAATATTGTGGGCGAACCCCTGCTCGGCGGAATTGATAACCAGGACAACTACGATGCTCTGATGAAGCAGATTCAATCTGTCATCGATGCCGACAGCACAAATAAATAACACCCCTCCCCGGACGTTCCGCAGAAATGCGGAACGTTTTTATTTTAAAAGCGCCTCAGCCTTTATTGGCCAAAGCGCTCTGACAATCTGTTAAAAATTTTTCTTTAATGTTCCGACATATTCTCCGTTGTTGTACACAAACGGTCCTGCTTCCCCTTCTTCACCGAAATACTCCGGTCTTAATGACAGAATACTGAGCAGTTCATCCATAGTATGCACCTTTGTTGCCTGATACGGCTGTTCAAAAGCAATCTTTTCTACAAATAAATAACTGTCGCTGTATTTTATCAGGATTCCGGTGTGTCCCACAAAAACAACATCCGAATAGGGATCATGTATTACTATGCTGAGAAGAGATATCCTGTCACTGTCTACTGTAAACCCATATTTCTTCCAGCTGTCGGAAAATGCTGCTTCCGGATGTTTGTCATCCGTCACGCTTTTTTCACCGTAGAGGGTGGTAAACATGTCTCTTTTCTCTTTTAGGATACTGTATCTGTCCACGTTATCTATTGCTTCCGTGTCAAACATTAAGTAGGTGCCTTCATAATTTTCTTCCGTTGATTCCGCACGCAGTATCCCATCCAGCAGGAGGAAAGCGGTCATTCTGCAGTCGGCATCTGAATAATCATGATTCTGCTCCCAGCCGTCCATACAACTGCCTACATCTGCCTTTAATTCTTCCGGATCTGACCAGGCATCCTGCAGCTGCGCATTTTTTCCGGCAGAATCCGCAAAATCAGCTACCCACTCCTGAAAGGTATCTACGTGGGAGGCTCCCGCAGAGTCCAGATCTTTGCAGACCCCGGTGATGGTATCGTTCCCACCCATATAAGTTGCAGCCGGTATCTCCTGATTCTGAACCGTTTTTGCACAGGCACAAAACATCATGGAGGAAATGACAATAACGGCTGATAATTTAACGGCTGCTCCAGTTTTACTTTGTCTTTTCAACAGAAAGCACCTCTCCCTCAAACGGGTCTACTTCTGAAATGGTTCCAGTGTATTTTACAGTCACGGTTTCTCCGTTGCTGACATTTTCCAGGCCTTCCGGTTTTTCTTCAAAGGTAAAACTGTATGCGGTGTCATTCTCATCCGTAATGACAAACATAAAATCCTTTATCTCATCAATTGTTCCCGTCAATTCCTTTTCTTCCGTTGATTCCTCCGGTTCCGCCGTTGTTTCCTTCTGTCCTTCAGATTCACTGCTTTCCGTTACGGTATTCTCCGGCACATTTTCCTTCTGTCCGCAGCCGGCTAATAATCCGGCACAAAGCATTGTACCGGCTACAATTGCAACAAGTTTCTTTTTCATAATTAATACCTCTTTTCTTTATTTACACGTACTCTCCGAGTACTTCCCAAACAGATTATCTTACTATCTGATTTATGTAAATAGTATAACTCCAAAATTAAAGAAATATTAACTTATGTTTACAGTGTTTCCCGGACAGCCCTTATTTCCGGACTACTTTATCAGCCCCAGTTCCTTTAAGGCATATGCAATACCATTTTCATTAATATCTTTGGTCACAAAATCAGCCAGCTTCTTTACTTCCTCCAGTCCGTTTCCCATTGCGACACCGGTTTCCGCAAAGGAAAGCATATCCAGATCATTGGGTCCATCCCCAAAAGCTATGGCATCCTTCCGTGTGAGTCCCACATATTCCAGATATTTTTCCATTCCATAAGATTTGTTGATTCCCTTGCAGCAGATTTCTCCACAGTCTCCGCGGTCTTTCCGGAAGCTGGCAGCTTCAATGGTAAAAATATCTCCCAGCTCCTTTTCCAACTCTCTTATGGTTTTGTCCGAACGATGGTAAAAGAATTTTTTAATTTTACCGCACTCTTCCATGGTGGGAGTGAGAATCGCATTTCCGAGCATATTTTCAATCCGCTCTCTCGGTCTTCCGCTCCGGACCATGAAATCATACAGATAGTCATATCCTTCTTTTGAAAGAATTGTGCATTCCTCCGTCTGTCCGACCAGTACTCCATGGGCTGCGTCAAGAGCCTCACGGGCTCTTTTTACATCCTCCCGCGGTACAAAATGTTCACTGATAATTCTGCCTTGGCAAATTACCCGGGCGCCGGTACAATTTACCAGACCATCAAAATAATCATAAATCCACTGCGGAATCTGATGCCCGGATCGCCCGGAACAGATTACCAGCCGGTGTCCTGCCATGCGTGCCTGCTCAAGCGCTTTTTTCGCCGAAGCAGGCACCACACCGTCAGCATTCACCAAAGTGCCGTCTATATCAAAGAACAGAACCTTTCCCATTCTTCCGAGTCCCTTCCGTTACAGATTTTCCTTAAAGAATGTCTCCATGTCGGCAGCTGCTTTTTCTTCGTCTTCTCCTTCTGCCGATACCGTAACGGTCTCACCCTTCTTTACTCCAAGACTCATAACTGCCATAAGCTTCTGTGCTTCCGCAGTTTTTCCGCCCTTGGTGATGGTAATTCTGGATGCGTACTCCTTAGCCTTTTTAGCAAGTATCCCTGCCGGACGGGCATGAATTCCTATTTCATCGGTAATTGTGTAGTCAAATGATTTCATAGTGTTTCCTCCTGTAATTTAATGGTATTTTATACTTCAAAGCGGATGATGGCATCCTTTTCCGTAACACTTCCGGAACTGATGGGATTTACCGCTTTTAAGTCGTCGGTATTGGTAACAACAACCGGAGTCACCACAGAAAGATTATGCGCTTTTATTACGTCCATGTCAAATTTCAGAAGAAGCTGTCCCTTCTTTACGCGGTCACCTTCCCTGACAACCGGCTCAAAACCCTCTCCGTTCAGGGAAACCGTATCCATTCCTACATGAATCAGAATCTCCGCACCGTTATCCCCCTGAATACCGATAGCATGTCCGGTAGGGAAAAAGGTGGTAATGACTCCGTCTACCGGTGCCTTTATCTCTCCTTTTACAGGATTTATGGCAATACCGTTTCCCATAGTCAGGGAAGAGAATACCTCATCGCTGACGGAAGTAAGTGCAGACACTTCACCTTCAACGGGAGCATAAATTACGCCATCTGTTTCTGTAACCTCTTTTGCTGCTTCTTTTACTTCTTCTTTTACTTCAATCTTACCGAGCTCCTTAGGGTCAAGCTTCCCTTTTTTCGCCCAGACACCAAACATAATCCAGCATGCGATAAAAGAAACCAGCATGGCAATGGCAACGCCGATTACCGCATATACAAAGTTACTCATGGTATAACCGAGTGCTGCTGCCTCAGCGGTGGGAAGATATACCGGAAGTACCAGCAGTCCGGGAGATCCGGCGCCAAATCTTTCAACACCCATAAGTCCGAGGAAAAGACCTCCGACACCGCCGCCGATCATGGCTGCATAAAGAGGAAAAGTATATTTTAAGTTTACACCGTATAATACCGGCTCCGTAATTCCCAGAATACCTGTAAGACCTGCAGAGGATGCAAGCTGTTTGGTGTCCGGATTCTTGGATCTGACCGCTACTGCAAGTCCGGCTGCACCCTGCGCGGTATTGGATACCAGCATGCCGGGGCCGACTACAGCATCATGTCCGGCCGTGGTAAGGTTGTTGGTACCAATGGGAATCAGTCCGTAATGGGTTCCTGTCATAACCAGAAGCGGGGAGAAGATACCAACCACAGTCGGAACAATCCAGGGAGCCGTGTTTTTCAGCCAGGTAAAGAAAATCTGAATTAACTCGGAAGCCCAGGTTCCGATAGGGCCAAGTATCGCCAGTGTGCCATTCCCGCAATAACCAGACTGAAGAAAGGAACAAAGAAGAACTTCACTGCCTTAGGACAATACTTCTGCATAAACTTCTCCACATAGGACATCAGCCATACACCCAGGATAATCGGGATAACGGAAGAAGCATAGCTTGTAACCACCTGGATGGGAATTATTCCAAAAAGCTTGATGGAAGAAGCTGCCCCCTCCGCAATGGTTCCTGCTGCCAGTGCAGCCTCATAGGAACCGGCTGCCGCTATTGCCTTGCTGTTGGCGGAGATACCGGTCATCAGTGTGGTCAGTCCCGGATACACTAACAGACCTCCGAGTGCCATAGCTGTTCCCTGGTTACATTTGAATTTCTTTGCACAGGATGCTGCCAGCAGAATAGGCAGGAAATAAAAGGCCGCATCTGACATGGCATTGAGAATAATATAAGTTTGTGTACCGCTTTTTAACCACCCGAAGGTTGAGCAGAGTGCCATAACCGCCTTCAGAAGACCGGCTCCCGTTATGGCAGGGATAATCGGCTGGAAAATACTTGCTATAGACTCTAAGAGCCTGGAAAGAGGGGATCTTTTATCCTCTTTTTCCGCTTCATCGTCCTTAACCGCACCGGAAGCCTCAAAGCCGCCGGCATTGACTACCTCCTGATATACCTGCGGTACGTCAGTACCGATAACAATCTGATACTGTCCTCCCGCATTCACTACCTTGAGTACACCCTTCAGGCTGCTGATTTTTTCAGTATCCGCAAGGGTTGCATCATTCAATGTAAAACGAAGTCTTGTAGCACAGTGCACAACTGATTTTACATTTGATTTTCCGCCGATATTTTCAATAATGGCGTCTGCAAGTTGTCTGTAATCCATTTTTATTTACCTCCCGTATTGTGTTTTTATTTTAATCCAGATCTTCACCGTTTGTCCGGATTACTTTCTGATACCAGTAGAAGCTGTCTTTCTTAAGTCTCTTAAGGTCTCCGCTTCCGTCATTCTGTTTATCCACGTAAATCATGCCGTATCGCTTTTTCATCTCTCCGGTAGATGCAGAAACAAGATCAATGCATCCCCAGCAGGTATAGCCAAGCAGTGGGATTCCGTCCTCATTTACCGCTTCCATCATGGCCCTGATATGTTCTCTCATATAGTCAATCCGGTAAGGGTCGTGAATTGTTCCGTCCTCTTCCACCGTATCGTTCGCTCCAAGTCCGTTTTCTACAATGAACAGGGGCTTTCCGTATCTGTCGTAAAGCGTGTTCAGGGTAATTCTGAGTCCCAGCGGATCAATCTGCCAGCCCCACTCACTGGATTTAAGATAAGGATTGATAACAGCATTTATCACCGCATTTCCCCGGCTCTTGTTTTTAAGAATTTCCGGATCATCGGAAATGCATCTGCTGCAGTAATAGCTTAAACTGACAAAATCCACTACTCCCGCCTTCAGGATATCCTCATCCCCGGCTTCCGTCTGAATCCGGACACCGGCTTTTTCCATCCTCTTAACAGCCCATACCGGATAGGTACCCCTGGCCTGCACATCAATGAAAAAGTAATTATCGCGGTCATGTTCCATAGCCTTGTAAACATCCGCAGGTGCGCAGGTATAAGGGTAAAACTGCCCTGCCGCCAGCATACAACCTACTTTTGCATCCGGCATAATTTCATGCGCCAGCTTTACCGCTTTGGCGCTTGCCAGCAGCTCATGGTGTGCAGCCTGGTATTTTACCTGTTCCGGATTTTCACCTTCTTCAAATACAATCCCGGCTCCCATAAAAGGCATGTGCAGCAGCATGTTGATTTCGTTGAAAGTAATCCAGTACTTTACTTTTTTTCCATACTGTCTGAAAAGAACCTCACAATATCTCAGGTAGGCATCTACCATCCTTCTGTCCTTCCAGCCGCCGTATTTTTTTATCAGTGCAACCGGCGTATCAAAGTGACAGATGGTTACAAGAGGTTCAATCCCGTTTCTGAGACATTCATCAAACAGGTCATTGTAAAACCGGATTCCTGCTTCGTTTGGCGTTTCGTCATCCCCATTCGGGAAAATCCTCGTCCAGGAAACCGACAGTCTGTAACACTTGAAACCCATTTGTGCAAACAGAGCAATATCTTCTTTGAAGTGATGGTACATGTCAATGGCTTCGTGCGCCGGATAGCTATGCTCACTGTCACACGCAAGCATTTTCATCTGTCCTCTCGCCACCGGCATACGATCCGGTCCAAAAGGAATGACATCCACACTTGACAGACCCCTTCCTCCTTCCCTGTAAGCGCCCTCACATTGGTTTGCCGCTGTGGCTCCGCCCCAGAGAAAATTATCTGGCATTTTCATGCTTGTTTCCTCCCGTTTAACTTTATACCAACATAATATCACATGTTCAAACAAGTTCAACCCCTATTCCTTAAAAAACCACGTTTTACAGGCAATTTCTATATAATCAACAAATTCAAGACTCGGTTTTTGTTAAAAATATACAACTTGTTCAAACAAGTTTTCATTTCTTTTTTCTACAGGTTGTGCTATACTTCATTTAAGAAGCTCTGTCTTCTACAGAACAATATTCCACTCAGAGGTTTTCAATATGCCAAAATCCAAATATGATATTATTTACAGAGAACTCAAAGATAAAATTATAAATAACGAATATCGGGAGGGAGATTACCTTCCTCCCGAGAACACCCTGGTTCAGATTTATGACTGTTCCCGCAATACCATCCGGAGAGCGATATCCCATTTAGTGATGGAGGGTTATGTCCAGCCCCACCACGGAAAGGGAGTCCGTGTAATTTTCTCTTCCGAAATTCATAATCATAAGTATGATTTTATGATTTCGGGAACGGATGGCATGCATTCCACAGCTGCCAAATACGGATATTCCATAAAGACAAAGGTAATTACTTTTACAGATATGGTGATTGACAACAGACTTTCCTGTAAGACCGGATTTCCTATCGGGACGGAGGTTTATTTTATCCAGAGAGTTCTGTCCTTGGACGGTATTGCCAAAATGGTCGAGACATGCCTGTTAAGAAAGGATGTTGTAACCGGATTGAATAAAAAAATAGCAGGAAATTCTTTATTTGAATACTTCACCAAAACGCTTGGTATGGAAATTACCACCGTCAAGAGAAAAATAACGGTGGAGCACACCACTCCTTTTGATGAAAAGTATTTACAGCTCAACGATTACAACTGTCTGGCGGTGCTGACTTCCCTGTGTTATAACGAAAACGGGCTTCAGTTTGAATATTCCGAAGCCCGTAACCGTCCTGATATTTTTGTATTTAATTCTGTTATGACAAAAAGCCTGCAGCCCGCAGACCGGACAGATTCCTTATAACCGTTGTCATTGGTTCTTACCTCCGATATTTTCTGTCCCTGAATCACCATCAACACAAAATATCTCCATCATTTTACTTGTAATGATGGAGATATTATATTAAATACGGACATAGCCGGTAGAACTTGCTTGAAGGGCTTCGTAATAAGTTTCTTTTGTTTTTTCAATCAGCATTTCCATACTGACATATTTCCCAACGATGTATCCCGCCTTATAAAAAAGCAGTAAAGTGAGCAACCGACTCATTCTACCATTTCCGTCATTGAAAGGATGGATACACAGAAAGTCCAGAATGAACATGGGAATCAGGACCAGTTTATCAATGCGGTCAGCTTCCCACGCTTCAAGGAAGCGAGTGCAAAGTTCTTCCATCGCTTCGGCATTCAGAAACGTTGTCAGGACTGGATTTCATTAGCCGGAAAATGGGTAGCCGATTTGTAGAAAAATAAAGGCTCTTTCTATCGGAAATTATGAATAGGAGAAAAAGATGAAATTTAAAGAAATTTTATTTGATCTGGACGGAGTACTGGTTCGTACGGATGAACTCCATTATCGCACATGGAAGAAAATGGCCGATGCACATAGTATTTTTTTCAATAAAAATATTAACAATCAGTTGCGCGGCGTAAGCAGAATGGAAAGTCTTGGCATTATTTTACAAAACTATCATGGACCGGCTCTTTCCATAGAAGAAAAAGAATCACTGGCAGAAAAAAAATCATTATTATAAAGAGAAACTAATGAGCATGACCCCGGGTGATGTAACTGCTGAAATCCGTGAAACTCTGTCTGCATTAAAAGCAGCCGGTATCAGTGTTGCTTCTTCCAGCAAAAATACAAAATTTATCTTAAAACAAGTAGGGCTTGATGATGAATTTGACGCAGTTTCCGATGGAACAAATATAAAAAAATCAAAACTCGATCCTGAGATATTCTTAAAAGCTGCAGGAATCGGAGATGCCGCTTTTTGTGAGAAAACCGATTATTCAATCTCAACTTTTGCTGATTTAAAAGATATTGTTCTTTAAACTACCCCCGGATGCGACAGTTCTGCCACACCCGGGGGCTTGTTCATCAACCCTCAAAAATACCCGGTTCCAATCCTGCAAGAATTACGGTCTTTCCAAGTCTTTCGGCAACAGACGCTGCACGATCCCGTCCCTCTTTCTGATCCGACAGGCACATGAAAATAGCATCTGCGTCTTTATACTGCCGGAGCAGCTCATCATCAAACACATCTCCGCCGGCAAGGAGTCCTGCTTTTGCAAACGGAAGATTGAAAAAATGTGACTCTTTATAAGCTGAACCACAGAGGTAAAGCTGTCTTGTCCCATCCACCGTATGAATCACATACTCTGTAAGGATTTCTCCCACCGGATTTATCACAAGAACCTCGTCATACACCCTTCCCGGCACCCTGCTTTTTTGGGCAATGCCGACAATAAGGTATATTCCATACATCCTGCAGATTTTTGACAGTCTGTCCGTAATCGTCCCGGATACCGTAACAGTGCTTTCATACACAGTTACCCCGAGGGGATTTGGCGCTATTGTAAGTTCCGGAAAGCAAATGACTTTTTTTGATTTTTGCACCGCATCCCTGCAGTATTCTTCTATAAACCGAAGTATTTCCTCAGTGGTTTTTCCTTCTCCGGGCAGGCCTGCTGCCGCCCATTGTTCCATATTCTGCTTCATTCCACTCACCTACACTCCCGAAATCGCCTTTCTCGGACAACGACTGCGGCAGAGCCCGCATCCCATACATTTATCTTTCCGGACAGAAATGTCCTGTTCCGAATTCCCGATTGCAAAGAACGGGCAGACCTGTTCGCAGAGTCCGCAGTGCACGCACTTTTCCTTATCAAATACAGGCGTCCTTTTTTCTGTCGTTCCGGTTCCGATTTGAAGCTCGGTATCCACTACCTCTTTTATGGAAGAAAAATGATATTTTTTCAATGCAGACGGCAGTTCCTCGATTATTTTTGTATACAGGCCTCTTCCCTGTAATAGCGCCGCAGACAGAATTTCCACGGCATTGGCTCCCGCCAGCAGAAACTCCAGTACATCCTCCGCAGATGTCACTCCGCCCACACCGATAATTTCACATTCTGGTACTGCGCTTTTTATCTGATTGACAAGTGCAAGTGCTATCGGCTTGATGGCAGGTCCCGACAGCCATACCTGTCCATTGGCATTTCCAATCGGGACACTGCGCGATTCCAGATCAATCTTCATGCAGGGGCCTACGGAATTGATTGCTACAATCCCGTTTCCCCCATGTTCCATGACCATCTGTGCAAACGCCACCGGATCCGGGAAATGCGGACTCACCTTCATATAAACCGGCTTGTCCGTCAGTTCCCGCAGCATCGTCATGGTCTTTTCCATCGGTGCAAGGTCTTTGCCTACATAGTGGGTGGATATTTCATAGGCATCCGCAAAATCATCCAGTTTCGGAATCAGACATCGCATATCTTCGTCCGTGTATCCCAGACTGACAAACAGCGGCTGTTTTTTATGCTCTGCAACCTGCGGCAGAAACTGCTCTTTCCAGGTCTCAAATGTATACTCCGACCATGGCTCACAGTTCATGATATAATTTTTCTCCCCGTAAATAAACGGTCTCTTCAGAATCGGTTCATGTGTCGTAATGGTTTTCGTCACAAGTGCCCCAAGTCCCATATCTGCCAGTGTATTTAATTTTTCCGCAGTTCCGCCAATGGGTCCGGAACCCGGGAGTATTGGATTTTCCAGTGTTTTTCCTGCCAAAGTCGTCGTAATGTCCATCGCGTATCCCTATCCTTCCGTTAGAAGTTTGTGCAATCCGTTACCAGAGAGTATGCCTCCGGTCTTCTGTCCTTCATATAAGAAAGCATCATTGCATTATCCTTGATGCAGGCATCAATATCAATATCCGCATAAATGATTTCTTCTTCTCTTCCGGCTGCTGCCAGCACGTTTCCGCGGAGTACAGCAGCCGCAACATCACGCTGCGCGACGGGCATGTCACCTCCGACACGGTCAACCGGAATATCCTGAACGCGGCAGAAGCGTTGGCGCGGCTGCCGAAGAATGACGATTGATCTTGCCACCCTTCCGTGGGGGGGCCCTTTATGCGAATACCGGAATCATCCGATACAAGCGGAAGGAGGCAAAGGTGTTTAAAGAATCACTTATAAAACAACAATAACAATGAACGGAACAAACCTAATAAAAATAGCCGTCCGGGCACTCGCCAATAACAAATTGCGCGGCTTCCTCACGATGCTGGGCATCATCATCGGCGTGGCCTCCGTGATCACGATGCTTGCCATCGGACAAGGCTCGAAGCGAAGCATACAGGCTCAGATCAGTGAGATGGGTTCCAACATGATCATGATACACCCGGGCGCCGACGTGCGTGGCGGTGTCCGGCAGGATGCCTCCGCGATGGAAACCCTGAAACTACAGGATTACGAAGACATTGTGGACGAAACACGCTTTGTCTCGGCCGTTTCTCCTTCCGTCAACAGCAGCGGGCAGGCGATCTACGGCGCCAACAACGCCCCGACCACGGTCTACGGCATCAGTCCCGACTATCTGGAGATACGGCGCTACAAAGTCGAGGACGGCGACATGTTCACCGAACAGGACATCCAGACAGCCGCCAAAGTATGCGTAGTCGGCAAGACCGTCGTCGACAACCTCTTCCCCGACGGCAGCAACCCGGTAGGCAAGGTCATACGTTTTCAGAAATTACCTTTCCGCATCGTAGGCGTGCTGGAAAGCAAAGGATACAACAGCATGGGAATGGACCAGGACGACCTAATCTTAGCTCCATACACAACTATTCAGAAAAAGGTCCTGGCCATCACCCATCTGCAAGGCATTACCTGTTCGGCCCTCAAGGAGGAATACACCGACCAGGCCATCGACGAGATTTCTGAAATACTCCGCCGCAACCATAAGTTGAAGGAAAGTGACGATGATGATTTTACCATCCGTAGCCAGCAGGAGTTGAGCACGATGTTGACAAGCACTACGGATATGATGACTGTGCTGTTGGCGGCTGTGGCGGGTATTTCGCTCCTCGTAGGCGGTATAGGGATCATGAATATCATGTACGTCAGCGTGACGGAGCGTACACGCGAGATCGGCCTCCGTATGAGTATCGGGGCAAAAGGCATCGACATCCTGGCACAGTTCCTGATCGAGTCCATCCTGATCAGTGTGACAGGCGGTTTGATAGGTGTAGTCTTTGGAGTGGGCGCAGCCCTTGTCGTGAACGGGGTCGCCCACTTTCCGATCTACATCCAGCCCTGGAGCGTCATCCTGTCGTTTGCCGTCTGTACTGTCACCGGTGTATTCTTCGGATGGTATCCGGCCAAAAAGGCAGCACAACTCGACCCGATAGAGGCAATACGTTACGAATAGCAGGCGGGAAGCATCGAGGGAAGAAGACGCTCTGCGTCAAGCATGCCTCATAGGTATGAGGCAACGTACCTCAAAGATATGAGGCAACTCACCTCATAGGTACGAGGCAATACACCTCATAGTGATGAGGCATGCTCGACGCAGAGCCTCTTCCATGACCGATGCCGCCTGGCGTTCGACAGAGAAACAACACTTCTTCCATGCCCGATGCTTCTCTGATATATAATAAACAGTATCTTTGCATAAATGGGAACAACAGAGACAATGCACACATTACCGGCTCCCCCCTTCAAAGGCATGGGGAAGCTGATCCATATCGCAGCCTGGGCCATCCTCTTCGGGCTGCCGTTCTTCTTCACCGGACGCGAGTCGCAGACGGTGACGGTCCTGAGCTACGTCCGCTCCATGATCGTCCCGCTGTCGTTCATGCTGGTGTTCTATGCCAACTATTTCGTGCTGATCGACCATTTCCTGTTCGCCAAGCGTCCCTGGAAATACTTTCTGTACAATGTCGTGTTGATCGCTTTCGCGATGGGAGCCGTGCATCTGATATTCGAACTGCTCCCGCATCCCAGATGGGAGCATCCGAGGCCGGAAAGAGAATGGCAGGAGATAGTCGGCTTCTTTATGGTGAACGCCATGCTGTATATGCTGGTGGCAGGGCTAAGTGTCGCCATCAAGATGACCGGGAGCTGGTATCAGATGGAGTCGTCCCGCCGGGAGTTGGAGAAAAGCCGTGCCGAAGCAGAATTGCAGAATCTGAAGAGCCAGTTGAACCCCCATTTTCTCTTCAACACACTAAACAACATCTACAGTCTGATCGCTTTCAGCCCAGAAAGAGCGCAAGAAGCCGTGCACGACCTAAGCCGCCTGCTCCGCTACGTGCTCTACGACAGCAGCCAGCCGATGGTTCCGTTAGAGAAGGAACTCGACTTTATCCGGAACTATGTGGAACTGATGCGTATACGCCTGCCGGAACATGTGAAACTGACCACCGACATATCGGCTGCCACACCAGAAACTCAGGTGGCGCCTCTCCTCTTCATCTCCCTGATCGAAAATGCTTTCAAGCATGGGGTAAGCCACAACAAACCTTCTTTTATCGACCTGAAGATTCACCAGGAAGGGACACGGATCGTCTGCTCTATCCGCAACAGCGACTTCCCGAAAGACAACGGACAGGACAAGAGCGGTTCCGGCATTGGGCTGCAGAATCTCAGCAGGCGGTTGGAATTGCTGTATCCGTCGCATCATATTTTCACGTACGGGCAAAAAGGAGACGAATATGTTTGCCTGTTAGAATTGCAGGCATAAGGATTTATTGTATTTTTGTCCGGTACATCAATACAACAAATTATGACGTTAACATGTGCAATCATCGATGACGAACCACTGGCCATCAGTCTGCTGGAAAGTTATGTAAACAAGACTCCGTTCCTCCGCCTCACGGCAAAGTTCAACAGCGCCCTTGAGGCATTGCCCGTATTGAGCGCCCAGCCGGTAGAGCTGCTTTTCCTCGATATCCAGATGCCGGAGTTGAGCGGCATGGAATTTTCTCGGATACTGGAGGCAGATACCCGCATCATCTTTACGACGGCTTTCGAACAGTATGCCCTCGACAGCTACAAGGTGAACGCCCTCGACTATCTGCTGAAACCGATCAGTTATCCGGATTTCCTCAAGGCGGCCAACAAGGCGTTGCAATGGTACGAGCATATGCAAGCGCCTGCGGCAGAGATCGAGTCGATCTTCATCAAGACTGAGTATAAGCAGGTACAGGTCGAACTGCGCAAAATACTCTATATCGAAGGGCTGAAAGACTATGTCAAAATTTTTATCGAAGATGAACCGCATCCCATCCTTTCACTGATGAGCATGAAGTCGCTGGAAGAGATGCTGCCGGCAAGCCGCTTTATCCGCGTACACCGTTCCTTTATCGTACAGCCTGAAAAGATCAAGGTGATCGAACGGAACCGGATCGTGTTCGGAAAAGAATATATCCCGATCTCCGACAACTACAAACCGAGGCTTGTCGAATTTCTGGCGCAACGGTCACTCAATTTCAATTGACAATGGACAATTAACTTTGTTAAGATGATACGGCGTAGCCCAATTCTCAATTAATTAAAAAAGTTGTAACAGCAACTTTTCCAAAGCCCTAGTCATCCGGCTCATCGGGCAAGAATAGTTATTCGAGAAAACGGCTACCGCATACGTCTTTCCATCTTTCGTGATATAGCCGGCATAGCTCCTGACACCCGTAATGCCCCCGCTTTTCAGGTGGGCTTTTCCCTGCAACTTCGATCCTTTCAAGAAATTGCGCACTGATCCCTCTATCCCGGCTTGTGGTAAAGAGGCTATGAAAGCATCCGAAACAGCAGATTCCGTCGCCATATAGACCAACAGCTCTCCCATAAATCCGGCCGACACCTTATCTGCCGGAGCCAAGCCGCTGCCGTCGTTCATCCGGAGCGGAAAGACATCCAAACCTTTCTTCTCCCAATATTCTTTCACGACCTGCACACCACGACCAAACGAGGAGATCATCTCGTTCCTTCGCGGTTTGTATTGCAATCCGACCGTTTTGACCAAAGCATCCGCATATAGGTTATGGCTGACATGGTTGCATACGCTTGCTATCTCCCGCAGCGTGGGCGAATAGGTCGTGACAATCTCTTTCCTCTCTCCCTTCTTCCACCGGTTTTCCTCCACCTCGATACGGTAGCAGGAAGGGGACCCGTCCACCCGTATTCCCTTCTGCTGAAGCTGGTCCGTCAGATAGCGTGCCAAATATAAGGCAGGATCGGGGATATCTCCTTTCAAGACATACGCCTCCCGGTTCGCAGGCAGGACACCATACAGGTAGCGCACGTCATCGAGCGGAGCACCGATAATATAAGCGCTGTCCGAAGAAACCGGAGCGGCTTTCAGGTAGTTCTTAAACCGGATAAAAGGGATATCCGGCTCTGTCCCCTTTAGGACCGGCCGCGTCCCGGCAGCCCCAGTCTGCAAGGATAGCTTATACATATTGTCGAAGATGGAAATACCATAACTTCCGGGGGCATAATAATTCCCCATATCTTCCCGGAGCCATTTAATAGAGACGCCTTCGGTGTCGAAAATGCTTTCGTCCGATATGACCGATCCTGTTATATGCTTGATGCCGGCTTTCTGCAAAGCAGCTATCCAGGTTGACAAAAACTTGTTCTGCCCCGGTGCGAAATGCGAAGAGCCCAAGGAGGGATCACCGCTTCCTTTTATATAGAGGTTTCCCTCCAACGTGCCGCTTTCCAGTATTCCGTCATATTCCAATGTGGTCGGATAGCGATAGTCTTCTCCCAATATCTCAAGCGCTGTCGCCGTGGCTACCGTCTTCAACACCGAAGCGGGCGATTGCAGCCGGTCCGTATCATAACTGTAGACCGTTTTTCCCTCCTGCACATCTTTCACTACCAGAGAAAAAGAGGCTCCCCGCATATAAGGGGCCTGCAATAACCATTTGACGGGGGCGGGAGTCTGTGCACCGGCAAGCAAATGAAGGCAAAGCAACAGGCAAAGCAGTACTATTTTGTTTCGTATCATCCTTTCTATTCAACTTTATTTTATCTTTGCCATAAAGGCGAAGATAAATCGGTTTGCATTATCTTTGCCTGCAAAGATAAGAATTTAATATGAACCCATTGTTTGATAAACCGTTCACATTCGACAGGGTGGCACGTATTCTGTTCGGCCTGGCTGTTATCAGTGGTATCATCTATCTGATCGCCGTCCTGCGAAATGCTTTGTTACCATTCCTGATTGCCTGGCTGCTGGCTTATATGATGCAGCCGTTCGTCAAGTTCTTCCAGTATAAAGTCAAGCTGAAAAGCCGTTTACTGTCTATCCTGGCCGTTCTCGTGTCTACCCTTCTGGTG
>OGWY01000636.1_pt1 | contig 28894 bp, 19 predicted proteins | sample 1576121 | NCBI WGS metagenome assembly OGWY01 (sample SAMEA3541543, study PRJEB24748) | human gut metagenome | biome: human gut; feature: human-associated habitat; material: faeces | place: China | collected 2012 | reverse complement strand
CCCATAAATGCCCGGTAGTGCTTGATTCGCACCGTTCTTCTGTAATAAGACTCGCTCGCCTGCCATTTCGTAATGCTATCGATCGTACAGCAGAAATCATCAATCAGATGCTCCGGTATCCATCCCGGCATCTGCTTTAATTCCTTCCGGAAGAATTCCGATGGCAGGCTGCCCGATTTCGCCAAATGCTTATCCAGCCGCTTTCCGATTTCCGTCAGCTGCGTCACGCCGTTATATTTGCTGCATTCTGCAAGCAGCGCCTGAATCTCCGCGCTGTAAGACGCTTTCAAAGCCAGGTCTGCCTCATTGCGCGCAAGCTTAAAATCATTCGCGATCTTCGCCTGCACTTCCAACTCCTGCTTCGTCTTCTTGTCTTCTGCCATATGTAACCCCTTTCAACATATACGCTTGTGGTAAGACTCTGTTCACCCAATCCTGTAATTTCCTACCACATCCTGCCCGCCAACATCGTCAGACGGATAAATGTAACTGTATCGCCCTCTTGTAACTCCAACTTCTCATCTAATTCTGTAATCTCCGTGTCGCCTAAGAATACCCGGAACAAGCCATCCTGAAACCCAAGCACCGCCGTCTCTATAGACTTCCCGACATCCGGCGCCTTCTCACCATACACGATGCCGAAAGCAATCTTCCCAATCTGCGCCATATCGTCGATCTGCGCATTGGAAAGCACTGCTTCGCCCCGGTTCATCGCCTCGATATATCTGCTCACACAGAGCTTCACCGTCTCTGCAATCAGCTCGCGCAGGCTGCCCGGTACCACCGCATAGGTAAATGGCACCTGATCCACCGTATTCCTGCGCTTGCCAAGCTGTTTCATATTCATGTATAAAACCATGTACTACCCCCGTTTAACCTTATCATTCGTAACCATCCAATATCATCACCTTATGCAGTCTTCACACATCTTCTCAATCCAATCACGTCGGATAATATCCAACTTCCACGCTTTCGGAATCGCATCATATCCATAATATAAACCTGCCAGTCCACCAGCAATTGCCGCCGTCGTATCCGTATCATGTCCAAGATTTACCGCTTTTAAGACACAATCCTTATAACTTGCTGTCGTAAGCAAGCACCAGAACGAAGCTTCGATAGATTCTATCACATATCCGCCACTCTTAATCTCACTCTTCGGCAGACTCTGTAATATCTGCAAATTTCGAATACGGCTGCAATGCTGTAACTCGGTTCTACATTCCTCTATTTGATCATAATAGGAAAATGCCGCATCTACACCTGCCTGTAACCAATCTGATATAGAACCAATTCGATCCATACATGATCGAACACAGAAATAATAAATTCCACACGCCATCTTGCTTCGAACATGCGCATGTGTAAGTGCAGACACGGCATGAATCATAGAAATCGCGTCTGCATCCGTCATCTTTTCTTCTTCCTGCAACTTTGCCAGATAAATACACACTGGAAGAATACGCATCAAAGAGCCATTTCCGTTGCTGTATTCATCCGATAGACCACAGCTTGTTACATCATTTGACTTCCTGTAATTCTGGATTGCCATATGGCAGGTAATCCCCTCATCAAACGTCTCACCAAATGGCGTGAACTCTCCCTGTTGTTCCCATGAGACAAAATTAGCCATAATTTTATCTAGATTAATACCCTCTCGCAATACATCCAATGTTGCCAACGCCATGCTGCTATCATCGGACCAGCTGCCTTTCGGTACATTATATGTGCCGTGTCCGGTCATTCCCGTAACAGGTTTCTTTGATAGTTCTTCTCCACTCACAAACTCTACCGGCACACCAAGTGCATCACCAACAACTAAGCCCATCATACCATCTAAATATGGATTTGCTGTGAGACGCTTCATCACTTTTCCCCCCTTGATTTAAGAATTCTTAATCCATATAAAACTGTCTCGCATTGTCATTTTCCACTCGCATTAAAAGTCGATAATATGTCCAACTTAACTCGCTACGCAGTGCGTAGCCATTTAGAAAGGTCAATTTACTGTGAACCTTTGCGACGTACACACTCAATAAGTTACTTCTCTACTAGAACTTCACAACCTTCGGTTCCTGTGTAAATGAAGAAAATGTAGCTGTCGCATTCTTGAAATAAAATACTTCTGTGTTGCCATCATCCGCAGAGTACATCTTCTGCAGGGATGGATATGCGTCGAGCATCGACTGTCTCGCCTCTCTGCGGTCATCCTCAACAAGTTCACCTGCGACACGCAGCCATTCTCCGCCCTTAAATGCACAGATCTCTACCTTCGGATTCGCATGAATCTGCTTCGAAACTGCCTTCGACTTGCCTGTCTGAATATAGAGCTTTCCTTCAAAAATATGAGCCGTGCCAAATGGTCGTACTCTCGGCTGGTCACCCTCGACCGTTGCTAGATAATATGTATCGGCTTCCTTCAAAAATTTTGCTACCTGTTCCATGTGGTTGTCCTCCCGTAATTATGTCAGTTTATTTATTCTTCAGGCATTCAACTGCCCAATTCATATCAACGATATAATCCCGCTTGCCATCGCCCTTGGAATCAATGTACTCCGCCTTGACTGCATCATACACCTTCTTGGCAAATGGACTGTTGCCCAATACGCCATTCTTCAACCGGATCACAAATCGTTCCGGCTTTCCCTTGGTGATCTCTAAGAATATATCTCCAACCTCCAGATCCGGATTCGTCTGCGACAAATGCGCCACCGTCATAACCTTCATGATCTCAACGACGCGGTCATCGAGTCCCATATCGAAGATATACGCTTTCTCCCGGAGCTGATTCTGAGAATGAACTACTCGTAATGTATAGTCCGTACTCTCCATGCCCGGAAGCATGTCACCATTCTCCATCTTGGCAAATGTGTCCAAAATCTCCTTCTCATCTTCCTTCGAGATTGCATAATAAATCATCAGCTGCTTCTCCATCTGATGATACAAAAGTCCGTAATTAATATAATGGACTTTCTTGCATTTCGGGCAGGTATACGCAAATAACCTGCCAGACAAAAGATCCTCCTTCGCCTGTGGGTTCAATTTCGTATTGATGCTCTGCCATATTGTAAATTCGCCTTCTGTGCCGCAATCCGGGCATTTGATTTTCTGTGTGTTTTTTAGGGACATGGGGTTCTCCTTTGGTTTTTATTTTTGTGTTATGTGTGCTTGGATAAATGGTACCACTTTTTTATATAAGTGTCGTCAAGTAAAGATGCATCTTTTTCTACTAACTCTACAAATACTCCAGTCAATCCGTCCCAATCTTCATAATTGCCAGCAGCATACAATTTCCAATTCAATTGCTCCAATGTCCAATTGTTCTTGATTGAGTTATGTAACATAGATGTTGTTGCCCAATTTTCTTCCGAATCAGCTCCGCCAAGAGCTACTGGATAAACGTGATCAACTGTGGGGACAAACTCCCAATATGCATTGTGACACGCTTCCATCTTCCAATGCGAATGATACGGAAATTCCTCTGGCATATAATGTGATAATACCTTCAAGAATCCTGGATTCACTAATTTATCGCCACTATACCGATCAATAAAGCCATCCTTTTTGAATTGTTGCATCTTTTGTCTGTCGGTATAGGAACGACTGGTTGATTCCAATGTCTTAAATGGATAATTATCTGTTATTACATACCTTGCTTGTTCATATTTATTTGTTAATAAATATTGCCCTGCTTGGGTTAAGGCTTCAATTTTTTGCATGAAGAGCTCCTATATAGGTATATTATGTCATTTTCTAGGTTCTTTTCAAACATATGTTTTTACTCATATTGCCAAAATCAAGTTCCTTAATCGGAACATTTCGATTTTGGGCTAATTTGTACACACACTCTCTTTCGTTTTTTGTTGCATTGCAATGAATAAAAATACAATCTACTAATTTATCAACACTCGTATTACTCACATTCAGTTCAAATGACTTTTTCAGAAAATAAATAATAATTTAGGTGGTACTTCTCAAATCTTTCTCATACTCTACTTGTAGTACTTTTCTTTTACAGTTTCAAATTCATCCTGCGTCACAATATATAAATCACCTTTTGAACGAGTTAAGGCTACATACAATTTATTTAAAGTGACAGTTTTTAACGTCGAAACTGAAAATTTATCTTCAACCAATTTTTCAGTTGAACCGTTTAGAATAACACATACAACATCATATGTATCACCCTTTGAATATGACCAGTTTACCGCCCTAAAAGAATAATGAGACGCATTATCATATACAAGCTTTACAATATTTTTATCATCTAGTATCTCTTGTATATTTAAAGGCCTTATCACTGTTCCTGTATTTATCTTCGCTGATTGAATCTGAATTCCAAGCTTATCCCTAATAAATGAACATATTTCTTCAGAACATCGTCTTGTATAAATCAAAGATTTAGTATCTACATCAAATCTCTCTCCACGCAATTCCTCAATAAACTCTTCATAACCAATTTCTGTTTTGGACTTCTTAAATGGTTTACCAGAATTATTCTGACCTGAGACAGAATGCTGATAGTAATCCCCTACCAATAAAATATTTTTTAGACATTTTGATAATTTTATTATCAATTCGTAATCATGTTCTCTAAAGTCCTGAAACTCATCTATCAATATATTATCAAAGAATAAATTAAGCCTCTTTGCTGCTGTCAAAACAATGGATTCTCTTCCCTGTTTAACATACATTGCTAATTCAGATAAAGTTTCACAATAATACTGTCCTCTTTCATCCATGTAGTGCTGAAGACAGTCTTTCTTTTTATAACTTTTATTAGGCACATATCTACCATTAATCTTTATTCGCTGTTGAGGCGGTTTTTTTAGAGTTATACTCGTTTTTTCAAATTTATAATTTTGACCAAAAAAATTATAAATGGTTTTTTCATATGGTCTAATAATCATATGATAAACAAATGCATCAAACGTCATTATTCTAGTTGCATCAGGAATTTTGCCATGTTCCTTCAATAGTTCATTTTGAATATTTTTAATATTTGCATGGGTAAATGCAACTATTAAGTTTTTTTGTTCAGGCTGCATCTCATGGCAAATGCGATACGTCTTACCCGCACCTGCAACCGCAAGTATTACTCGTTTAGCCATTCGATTGCCTCCTCAACATATCCAGGAATAACGAAATCTTCTTCAGAAATAAGCATCTGATACGCAGTATCCACTTTATTATTAAGCATCTTGCCCAATACTTGTCCATAATTGGTTCTATGGAAAAGGTATTCTGCCCCATCTTGAACCTGAATCAAAGTATCAAGTTTTTCCTTATTGCAGTTATAAACACATGCTTCCCAAGTCCAATCTTCCATTGTTGCTCCCATAAAAACATGTTGTTTTTCATTATGCTGATTAAACTCATTTGCATCATCAATTTTAGTCTGCTCATGATCATTGTCTGTTATTACAGCTATTCTTTTACCAGTTTCTTCTGCTATCTCTAAATATCTCTTATAAGAAATACCATTGCACGAAATTATCGAAATTCCGTCATTTTCAACAGTCCTGCCAGTTTTCTTTTCATAGAACTTAGGTAACAGCAAATATTCTGTAGCTCCTTCTACAAGTATTACCTTTTTTGATAATAACAGTTGCAAAAATTCATTATCATCTGCTTTTTCAAAAAATATAGAGGTTTGTGGTTCAACGTTTTTTAACGATAAATAGTGATTTTCTGCAATCCAAATTACATTTCGAAGGTTAAGCCTACTAGCAATCATATTACTATGCGTGGTTAGAATAATCTGGGAATCTTCTTCATGGTCCATTATTTGCTGAAGCATCTGCTTTAAATTCGTAAAACATAAATGATTTTCAGGCTCTTCAATCAAAATCGTATCGAGATTATCCTCACGATTAAGCGCTATTTGCGTTTTCACTAAACTTTCCATTCCACTTCCCTTGTTTTCCAACGGAATAGAATCCTCATACACAGACACGACACTTTCTAATACCACTTTCTTATTATCTATTCCAAATCGTCTCCTATCATCTATATCAGGAAGATTTACGTCTTCGAAAGATGTACTCAGTTTTTCTCTAAATGCATTCTTAGCTTTTAGTTTAGTATCATTACTGTAAAGATTTGAAAATAGTGCTCTATTAAAATAGTTAAATGCAGACGACTTTGATGTTTCTGACGTATCAATAAACAAATTCTTTATTGGTCTCTTAGCTACCTTATATGGTAAATTGGCATATGTTTGCCATGTCAAAGAATAATACTCATATGGTATTTTCCCATCGTTAATAGAATCTGCTAATTCCTCAGAAAAATCTTCATCAAATTTACATTCAAATCTTATTCCATACTTCTCTTCACTACGATTACCATTTACGTGATTTTCTCCATAAAAATCAATAAATCGCGGTGTATTATCAAGTTCCAAATCAACTTCGATCATTATCCTCGGTAATGTAGCTACGTTAGGATTATTTTGAAAAGCTCTAACGTTTTCCAAATTAAACAAATCTTGCAAAACAGACTTGTCTGCATTCCAGTACAGTTGATTTAGTACTATTCTAATAGCCTCTAATATTGTACTTTTTCCTGCTTCATTTTCGCCCACCAAAATACTCAAGTGCTCATTAAACTCTATCTTAAAATGTTCAAAACGCTTTAACCCATCAATATATAATGTCTTTACATATCCCATTTCCAGTCTCCAATCTTAAATGTTATAAAAAGATAATCCTACACAATCAATTCACTCAATCCGCCATAACAAGTCACACAGGCGCTCTTTCTTGCTCTCGTAAGTGCAACATAAAGCAAGCATTTCTCACCTGTTCTAAATTCTTCCAGAGAAATATCATCCTCAAAATCAGCCCTTGTTCCAAAAGGGAGAACCTTTTTATTTACTGCTACTGCAAATACATAATCAAACTCAAGACCTTTTACTCTATGCATAGTCGCTATTCTTACACCTTCAAAAGTGCGGTCATCAGTCTTGTTTGCCTTAATTTCAAAGGACTTAATTCCTGCCCTCTGTAATCCAGCAATATAGCTATCTAGCAGTTTATGTGTTCTTGCTACAATACAGATATTTTTCTGCTCTAAGCCTGCTGTTTCCAGTTCATGAATTCTACTAACCAAATAATCAAGTTCTTCCTCCGGAGTAGCAAATTCCTTAATTTCAGGCTTATCCCCATGAGTGAGTGACTGACATCCTTTACCATTGTCATAATCATCATCTAAATCATCAAAAGATACTCCATTAAGCAATCCAAATGCAAACTTGCGGATTTCCTCAGTTGTTCTGTAATTGATTCTCAAGTAGCTGCTTCTTCCGCGGACATTAATTCCGCATTTTGAAAGTACTGCCTTATTTCTATATATTCTCTGATGTGAATCACCCACAATAAAAATATCATTCCGGTGCTCATCACCTGCAAGTGATCTAAGTAACCTATATGCGCTTGGGCTAAGATCCTGACCTTCATCAACGATAATTGATGTGTACTGACCTGTAAGCTTCTTATTTTCAAGAATCTTACGGCATTCATACATAGCTGTCTCGACATCTCGCTGTAGTTTTTCGTTCATTATATTTTGATATTCATCAAACACATCCCATATTTGCATACGAACTTTTCTATCAAGGCGTACTCCTCTACCAATTCTTGAAGCTTTGCAATAAGATACTTTGTCATATACTTCCTGTGCCTGGACAACCTTAACCCACTCATCCTTATAGAAGTTTTCTACAAAGCTTAAGTCGCCGCCTGCTATAACAATTGCATCTTTCCATGCCTTGTCCACTTCTTCGTCATAAACAATCTGATACTCATATCCTTGTCTACGCAAAAAATTAGAAACCCACGCATCAAGATTAATAATATCTATTCTCTTCATTTCCTCAGCAGTGCATATTTTTCTAAGGTTATCTTTTATATCTTCCGCCAAATTCTTGGTGTAAGTTGTAAAAAGAATCTTTTCATTCGATTCTAAATTGGATGCAAGCATTTTTGCTCTATGCATCGCAACAACAGTTTTACCAGTACCAGCTCCGCCTAAGACTTTCGCAGGTCCATTAAAGTTTTTTTCCACAACCTTACGCTGTGTTGGATGGAGAAAGATTCTCCATTTTTCAAGTGGCTCTTGCATAATTGCCTGAAGTTCTTCCTCTCCCTCGACAATAACAAAGCTTTTCCTACTTGTATCAGTTTGAAGAGCTGCTGCAAAATCGTTTTCTTTGACTTCAACTTTCTCTGTCTCTGGATATAGTGTGTCCAATACTTCTTCAACCGAAAATCCGTTTCCAAGCCATTCAAGCCCTTCAAAAGCTTCTTCCGGAATCGCAGCTTTCAGTGAATGAAGACCTTCTAATGTCTTGATTGCTTTAATCATAGGAAGTTGTTCTTCCGGAAGACCTATTTTTTCAAACACTTCATCTGAGATATTTGCAAATAATGCCGGCTCATCAATTGCCTTTTGTTCCTCAATAACTTCCTGCACATCAAAAATCTGTACACTACCTGTAAGCTTGTTTATTGAGCATTTTTTTCTCTTCGCCCAAGCATATGCCTCATCATGATGATCCACCCAAAGCAAAATATAAACATTGCTTTCCGGTTCACGCACAACAATTCCCCTGTAAGTATCATCAATCCTCACAGAGCAAATGTTCTTGTCAATCCCTTCATTAATCTTTTCAAAGTTAATTCCCGGATGCATAGGATCATTTCTAAATTTATTAAAAAACTCAGTTACTTTTCCCTGCTTCTGTCTTGGTAGTGCTGCGTATGCAGTTAAAAAATCAGTCGAAATAGCTACAGTTGGCTTATTATTCATTTACATTTCCTCCAAATACATTTCTGTTAATTTCTTCACTACTTAGCAGTACTGTCCAGCCTTTACCCTTAAATATATCCATGTACTCTTCTTGCTCCGGTAAAAGCCAGACAATTTTTTTATATTCCCAGACCATTTCGGCTTCCGCTATAGTTGCTCCAGATGATTCATCTGATAACTCAAAACCTACAACGCTTGGAGCAGGGACTCCATTATGATACATCTCTGTAGCACATGTTATTGCGATATCATCTATGAACTCATCCATGATATCATTCCACTTCTCATCAACTACAACATCCGTACCTAACGCTGCCTCTGGTGCATCTTCCTCTGCAATAATTGTTCCAAGATTACTGTATATAGCCTTGCTTATTCCGAGCTTAGACAAGAAAATTGCAGTACTATTAAATTGCATAACATTTACAAAATGCCAGAATCCATTCCAATCCGATTCATATTTATCCGTTCTTGAATCAGGAACATCATCAATGATTGCAACTATTTTCAATGGAGCTCCCATTCTCATGCCTGTCATTTCAGCCAGAGAAACTTCCGCCAGCACATCTATATTTCCCATCTCCTGTCTAGGACGCCATGTTCCGAAAATAGCTTGTCCAAAATCATCCACATCATCCAAAGAACCGATTGCATTAAGCACTGACTTCCATTTACTACTCCACTCACTGTATAAAACCTGATTTGTCATCTGAGCCGCTTCGACTATTGACATCGCAAATGATCTTGCGTGTGTCACAAATAAATCTTCTGCATTTGGAATAGATAAATAGTCAATTAATAGTTCAAATCCATTTTCTTTTTCAGGATTAATGGATTCAGCATTTGCACTCTTTACTGCCGGCTTATATACCTTTCCAGATGGCATTTTCACAGAATTCAACGTTTCAGTTCGATAGTCTCCCTGACTTTTAAATACATTATGTACATCTTTATATGTAAGTGACCAAACTCTATACTTTCGAGAAAGCATAATAGCCATACGCTTTAGGGTGTCTTCCTCTACGATATCCTTATGATAGTAATAACCATCTGTAAAGACAGCTATAGGTTTCTGATTGCCTGTCGTTCTCTTTGGTCTGATTATAAAGTCAGGTCGAGACTTTACCGAAATACCCATAGATGCATCGAAGTCAACCTGTGGCTCAATTGTCCATAAGCTTTCACCAACTTGAAGAGAATACCCTTCTTTCTCATTAACCAATGTCTTATGAATTCTAATTGGTCTTTCTGCGGTACTCAGCTTTTCAAAAGCACCAACAAATTCTCTTTCTAGTTCGCTATCAAACAAATGGTTTGTATCTACTTGTGCAAGTTTTTTTATCTCAGTTCTATTCTCTTTTCCACTTAAAATTGTCTTCAAAAGTGTTATTGCCGAATTTCTTGAGATTTCACCAATATGCTGACTCTGTCTATAGGCATATAAACACTTATAGCATCCATCTTTCTGCGGGTCGTCATTACAGCTACAATGCTCCATCGTCTCCAATGCCCCTTCAAAAACATCTATAATGCCATTCTCCTCATTCATAAGTTGCTTCAGATAGCCTGTTCCACCAGGTACAGAATCATATATTACTAGGTACTGCTTCCTATAATCAGCCTCAGGAACTGGAACTTCACTTATAGTTGCTCTTAAGTGATCAACATTGCCAAATTTCTTCTTCATTCCAAGCATAAATGCGGCAACAAACGATTCTACTCTCACATTTGTAGCATCCATTGTTGTAGCAGGAATTAAGAGACGTAATGCCTCCGTCTCAAACTCTCTATACAAGAAAAGGCACTCTTCAAATGGATCTGTAACAATAGTATTATCTTTTACCATCTTGCAAAAACGGGAGTGCTTAGGTTTTTCCCCCTGCACCTGAATCTTTCCACAATACTTACAGATAGTGAACCCTTTTCTAACATCTTCATGTCCGGCAACAAGTAATTTGTCTCCAGTAATTGATTGTTCACCGAAATTAATCTCACGCATCGTTGCCTTTTGAAGAAACTCATAGCCCCACTTAAACTCTTTGTTATCCATTTCAAAAGCCTGAATAACATCCTTATCTTCATCTACATCTACCAGAAGTTCCTTATCATAGAACATAGATGCACGATCTTCGCTGTCATCACCGATTTGGCTTTCTTCCTCCTTCATATTGGAATACACCATCTGCACCTTAAACATTGAGCGAACCTGCCCTGCATCTGCCCACCCCGAATTTCCACATTTAGGGCATACATGCGCAGGAGTACTAGAGTCCTCAATTGAAGCATGAGAGCAGTTTGGGCATAATCTCCATGGTTCAACTTTAGCAGTATTAATATCCACCTGATCAATCGTAAGCTTATGTCCGCCTGCATAAAAACTATTTAAAGGCGCAAACTCGCTGATTGCAGACGAAGCAGACCTATTGTATTCATAGGTCGTACTCTCATATTTATTCTTCTCTCTATCGTTCTCGTCTTTTTCAACCCTGGTAAGAACTGCCTTTAATACTATTCCAGCTTCTGGGAATGCATAGTTTGGCAATAATCCTGCATCAGAAAGGAAGTTGAAAACATTCTTCTCATTAATCTTTGCAACAACGCTTGTCCAAGCAGCACGTTCTGCTTTCAATTCTTTAATCTGTTCATCATAAGATGAATCCTGTGGCTTGTCTTCAAGAGCTTTAATCATCTTGTTAAGTTCTTTTATACTGCTCTGGATACCATCTCGTTGCTTCTTCAAATCATAAAATTCATTGTAAATCTTTATATGCATAGGGCTATTAGTTGTACCTTCGCCCATAGCAAATGCCTTAATATCTTTGATTGAATTTTCGTCAAGACCATCCCCATTTCCAGGATTTACGGAAAATGTCTGGATAAACATTCTTACAAGCTTTGCCATGTTGTTCTGCACATAGTAAAGAAAGTTATTTGGAAATCGATCTTTTGAAGTCTCATCCAATTTAGCTAAACATTGACTTACTTTGTCCGGAACCATCGCAGCTCCGGATTTAACCCAGCAGTCCATACAATAAGCAGTAAACTGTCTTGCAAGTACTGCGGATGCCTTAAGGAACACCTTTGGAGGTTCAACAGCTCCTGCTATCATTTCCATCGGATCCTGATAGAAATAAAGATCATGAGGTCTAGCATTAGCTATTGCAACTGTTAATGCATTACCATCTTTACGTCCACCACGTCCTGCTCTTTGAGCATAATTTGCCTGTGCTGGTGGTATAGAACTAAGGATAACCATAGACAAGTCTCCAATATCAATACCCATTTCAAGAGTAGGTGTACAAGACAGAAGATTGGGATCCCATGGCTTTTGTTTGTCTTTGGATTTTTTGAATTCTCGCTCTAAATTCTCACGATCATCTCGTTCAAGCAAACCTGTATGCTCCTTTGCCACAATACGAACAAGCTCACCCTGACTATATAATTTGCCGTAAAAATCCAACCCTTTATCTTCTGCGATATGCATGTGTCCATTGCAATCATTTCTTGTACAACAAGCACCATCAAACAGCTCTGCGTCTGATTCTGACATAGAAATTTGTGTACCACATTCATCACATACAAGCTGTTTCACTTTGCTAGTCACCTTACATTTTTCAGGATTAATTGACCAAACATCTATGTTATCCGGAGTTTCTATCTTATCCAAAACTCCTGCTTTAGTCAGTTCCTCAAGAATAATCTTCATGATATCAGCAGAATCTGATTCCAATGAAAACATTGGAAGATACTTATTAATCCATTTTGAATACCATGACTTGCTTTCAATACCATCAAATCCCTTTAGTTTCTTAGATCCACGATTGATGGCAACGAACTTAGGGACATTAAGACCTCTGTTTACACCAGGAAGCCACTTTTTACGTTCATTAGAAAGATGATAATAGTTGGCTCCATTATTAATGAATTGCTCAAAAGCATAGTAAGTAAAGGCACCATTGGTTTTCATCTGATATAAAACACCTAGTACCATTCTTGTAAATGTTTCTGCATCTGTGCTCTGAAGTCTACCTACTTCGTTCGCAACTCTTTCCATTATTCCCGGAATCGCTTTTTCGTACTCAAAAGAAAGCACCGAACATCCAGCCTTTTCAAGAGTTCTACCGATTCTGGAAAGGATTCCGTACTCCATGAGGATTTCGTATTTAAATCTCTGCTCTACAAAGCTTAACAGAGTTGCTGCATCTTCATCTTTACGAAGTGTACCTTCATTGCACATTCTCTCGTATGCACGCATCCATGTAAGATTTGCAGGTATAAAATTGGCAACAAAATAATCGTCACCAAGATAATTCTTCCAGTAAGAAACAACTCTCTGAATAAACTCATCAAAAGAGTATTCTTCAGAATCATTGTTAATAAACTGAGTTATTGCGGTTCTGAGTCCAAACTTCCAAGTTCTTGAATTGTAGAATCCTGCATGATGAGCAGCATCCTGAACATTGTCAGTAAACGCTAAAAGTTTCTTATCATCATTGAACTTTGACGCATACAGCTCAGATATTCCTGCACTTATAGCAGTTGCACTTCTTAAACCAATAAAAGACATTGTTCCTTTACCATTACAGAACGGACACTTATAAGCCTTAGAATTATTTCTACCTTCCGTCTTTAAATCCGGTACCCAAATAGGAATTGTTTTATGTCCATTCGAACAAAGAGTTCTGTTTGGCTCATCAAACATAATCTCCATACATTCTGGGCATAACCTCATGCGATTATTAAGATTAAATGATTCTTCTCCTTCCTTATGTGGGAACATTATTCTCACCTTTGAGTCGCCGGAGAAAAATGCATTGTAAAACGCTCTAATATCTCTTATTTCTACACTGCCATTATCCTCTACAGATGCCCAACCGGTCTGTCCGCACTCACGGCAATTGATTACTGGTAAATAATGTTTTGCCTGATGTTCATTAAGATCTGTTGAAAGTGCATATTTAATATCCTTCTGTGCCACTTCACCAACAAGTCTTCTTAACTCTCTCATCCATACCTGAACTTGAACATTTAAAAACGGACGAAGTTTGCCCAATGATGTTTTAGTTCTGGCATGAGAAATCAAAGCATATAAAGCATCAATAACAATGCAAGCAAGATCTTCTCCCAGCTCACCCAATAATGGGAATCTCTTGATCAGATTTTCATATGCAAAAGAATTCTGCATATATGAGCCCTTGGCTTCCGCAATAATACTCTGCGTAAAGTTGTGATGCATAAGCTTCTTTCCAAGTTCAACCCTTGCATCATCACTCATGATATTAGCGATTGCGATACCATCTTCTAGCCAGCACTCTACCGCAGCATAAAGATACTCTTTCTCATCTTCTCCAGAAGATAATTCCTTTACTCGAAGAGCTTCCTCTCTTGATGGTAATTTATAATCAGTTACATCATATCCCGCAAAGAACTCTTCCGAAGACAAACGATCTTCAGTAACAACTGCATCCTCCTCAAATATTTCTCCAAATACATCTGAAGCATATTCTCGAATACTCTTTGCACTGTCTTTCGCGCCCATTGTCGCAGAAGTTCCGATACAACAAATCTGTCCAGGCAACACATTAAGACGTGCTTTTAATCTTCTAAGAAGGCACGCCAAATCTGTTCCCTGAGCCCCATCAAAAGTATGAAGTTCATCAACAGCAATATATTTCAACGTGTCCGGAAGATTATTCTTCCACAATTCTGCATCTTTAGGTCTTACCAAAAGATAATCCAACATCTTATAGTTAGTCATAAGAATATCTGGTGGTGCAGCAAGAAGTGTCTCATGATCCGTGATTACTTTGTCCGGAAGCATCATCTTCGCAGATGAATGCTCCTGGCCTCCGACATACATTCCTACACGAATTCCAGCAGACTTAAGTTCTTCGCTACCATCAACTAGCTCCGCAATACGCTTAGCCTGATCTGACGCCAAAGCATTCATCGGGTAAATAATTAACGCCTTAATTCCTTTTTCCCCACGATGCTTATAGCAATATTCAAGAATAGGATAAAGGAAACACTCTGTTTTACCTGAACCAGTTCCTGTAGCAATTAACGTAGATCTACCATCTTCACCTGTAAGACGTTCAAAAGCTCTTTGCTGATGAACATACGGACTAAATAGCTGATGAATCGCCTCAAATAAGTTTTTATCACCTTCGTAAACACGGAAAGGCAAACGCACTGCTACATACGGTTCATGAAACACTGTATCTTTCGTATTTAACATATTCCTAATAGAACCTTTAAATATAGGGTTTGTTATAGGAAATGATGTATCAATATAATCAATCAGGCCTTCCTGATATTGTCTTGCAAGAATTGATGGTAACATCGTCTCTCCTTCCTAAGCATTTTACTTATTCTCCATATATTTGTTCGAAACATTTCCATGTTTTTTCGTAGTCAGCCATTCTGTCGCATCGATCAAATGGAGGAATATATTCGATAGTTCTTTCAACCGGTCCCTCCGGAACAGTATCATCTAAAACGGCACGATAACAACTCTGTTCTGCTGAAGCTCCTCTTACATCATTCTCCCATTCTTTTCTATCAAACCCAACTCCTGACATACTTCGATTATTAGTAAAAACTATTCTTCCCAGAGAATCATACCAAGTGTCATTATCATATTGCTGTAGAACTGGAAATTGAATCCTGTAAATGGTATTCAGTTGATTTAATGTCATATTTAGAGACATAGCAACTAAAACATCAATCTCGACAAGTGCCTGTCTTCGCTCATAATCTGTACGCACAGGAGTACTATTATTCCATTCCTTCGACAATGTCGAAAATTTATCCTGATTTAATCTTGAATCTTGTGATGTCCACTTTATTTTTCTGTACTCATCACAATATTCTTTTTCCCATAACTCTGCATAGTTATTATTTAGGCAATTGAGCAAAAGTGTCCTTACCATAATTTCTTTCATATATTTTTTAGATGGTATAGGCATCTTTCCAGCATTATCTTCGTATAAATTCTGCCTACCTATTGTTTTCACAAAGAAATCGTATGGTAAAGATGCAAATAATCCAGCAATAAAAACTACATCATCAAGATTTTTACATGCCAATCCTAATATTCCATTAGTATGCATCGCATCTGGAACCGAAATACAACTAATCAATGATCTTTCTCCACTAAGGTTAAGCATTTTTCTGGAAATCACTCTATAATTCTGGTTATATTTATTGCCCCATTCTGTATTTGACAGTCTTCCAAGGTAGCTATTTATATCCGTAGCAGGTGAATAATTCATCCTTTGTACATAGGAATCATCAATGTTTAGCAAGTCAACATTATCAAATGCTCTGTGTGTCTTACAATCCCTTTGAGATGACTGAAAAATAGGGTTAGCGCATCCAATATGAGGTCCAGAATAAATCGTATCTATTCTATTTTGCGGAAAATGAACATTGCGAACAATAAATCCTTCTTCTTGTGCTGTCGTTTCATTCCACAAATCAGCAACAAACATATGCCCATCAATATCATCAATTATTGTGGTTTGCTCTGAAAAACGCTGAAGAACTTGCAATATTTGTTTGGCATGAAGTGTCGGCATCCTGGCCTCTTTCCAATTCTCTGTCCCATCTATCAGGCTGGCGAATAGTTTCAATACACTTTGATCAATATTCACAACTCTATCAGGATGTCCTTTAGTGCTCCAATTCCCGAAAGAATCCTTTATTCCTTCAACAACTTCATCTTTTAAACTTTCATTATAACAATCATCAATAGTTCTCGGATCAAACAAATTAAATATAGCATCGAATTTTTCCGACAAAATATTGCCATAAACATTCAGACTATATTTCATTGCATTTCCAACATCCTGAAACAACTTAAGTTCATTTTCAAAGCGAAAATGCTTTCTAATATGTGGATACAATTCCGATCTAAACAACCCGCCGTTCGAATCATCAAATATACTATTAGGGTGCACAAAAGCTGAAACACATTCAGAATTACCAATCATCCAAGCCTGTGGCAAAAAGCTCTTATATAAATTATTCTTTACCCCAACCAAACTCGGGTAATTTGTTAATGCGCTCAAAAAGCCCTGCTGACCAGACATGACAGAATATTCGTGCAAATAGGCAGTTCTAACATCTTTAACACTTTCAAATACAGTATTCCTTAAATTCGTCACTTTTGCCGCATTCATATCTCGAATTGCAAATAATGGATAGAAATCCGAAAGCATATCCTGTTCATTCCACTCAATTTTAATCCATGGAGGATTTCCTATTACCAAGTCAAATCCACCATTTTGCTCAAAAACATCAGCAAATTCCAATTCCCAATGAAGAAATCTTTGTTCTTCTGCAATTTTATTTGCAATTGCAAGTCTTTCACTTCTCTCTCTCAGATTATCAAGGCATACCTCACCTAAATCTGCATACTGAGCCTTAAACTCAAGCGCAAGCAGATCTCCTTCTGTAACATATTTGAGTCCAGAATCATCCGCTTCAAATTGAAAAACCATCTGACCACTTGAGTTAACATTAACAGCACGAATATTCCCCTCAAGTATCAAAGACATATCAAAGAAAAACTCTTGTCTTGAAGGTAATAAATCCGATTTGTCAATTGGCCAAAACCAAAGTGCACACCAATAATCCATCGCAGCTTTTAAACGTGCATATGGACCTGCATTCTGCGCTTTTTCAGACTTAAAAAGTTTTTTATAAATCTCATCCTTTTCCCTAATAGATTTATGTGATCCCTCACCTGATTCTTCATGACCATAAACACTAAGAGGCTCATATGTTGCTTCTTCAATCTTTCTACGTTCATCTGCTGTAAGTTTCCATAGTTTATCAATACTTTCAGACAATCTGAGAACTGTCTTTAATTCATCCACATCAAACTTTGAGGTAAATTCCTTGTTCCATGTTTTTATCTTTTTGATGTTCTCCGGTTCCAGACTTTTTATAACTTTATCCGAATAATTAGCCATTCCAGGATCGCCCAAAAGGAAATGATATATCTCTTTTGTATGCTCACGCTGTCCTTTTTTAGTACGTTCTTCTCCTGGCATAATTCTTCTAGGAGCCTTACCATACCAGTTACCAGACTCTAATGCAGACTGTGAATATACCTGTCTTCTCGCCCCAATAAGCGAATTTCCATTTACAAGTTGTGTACTAAACCAAGGCACATATGCACCCTTATAAATTGTATTTAACCACAATGAAACCTCTGCAAGCTCTACAGCTACCGGATTTAAATCGCAACCATATACATTTCTATCTGCAATAAACATTTTTACTTTCTGTAATTCTTCAAAACGTTTATCATAACTTATCGTCTCTCCAAGTTCTCCCTGTTTCTTCGTAAGATATGCTTCTGCGAGTTGATTAATAGCTTCATTCAAGAATGCAGCACTTCCCATCGCTGGCTCACAAACTGTCAGATGTAGGATTTCATCTGCAGTTTTATCCTTTAATAACTCCTTAAGAGCATACTTAACAAGACACTTAGTAAGCACCTCTGGAGTATAATATGATGCTGACTTCTCACGTTCCCTGCCTGCAAGCCGATAAATGAAGGTTCCTTTCGTATACATTCTAAGCTGCCCTTTCTTCTCTCCCGACTCATATCGAACACGTTCTGTCTTCTGATCATAATTTTCCAATTCATTTTCTTTTACAAAATATCCTACATCTAATTCGTTGAATTTATCCCCAGCTCTCTTAACTTCATACAAATCTTCCTTTGCAATAAATCCTCTGTAACTAAGAAGTGCCTCATACACTGCACCCATCTGGTTAATTCCAAGTGCAGAATAAGAAATCCTTCCTTTTCTCTCTTTAGAATTTCTTGGTCTTGAGATACTCATCAGATCAACAATCTGAAGCATTGCGCAGTTTCTAAGTCTGGCTTTCGTAATAAGCTTTGTGTATTCCGGATCAAATATGTGTGCCTTTAATGCTTCAATGGTAAATGCATCATGCATTGAAGTTTTCTCAATTTCGATTGCTTTCTTATACTCTTCCAAGTTTTCAGGATAACCAAAATAAGTCATATGAAAAAGCTTTTTAAGAGTATCATCAATGTAATATCCCTCTGATAATACTTCGCTATCTTCCTTTACTTGATCACACACATCACGTAAACCTTCAAGAGAATATCCCTGCACGTATGTCTGAGACTTCATAGGTGCATAACCAAGTTCTGGTCTTGCCTCGATAAAAAGCATAAAGAGAAAACGATACATATATCTAAGACATTCCAAAGTAAGTTCAGATGCATCTACAGGATTTTCTTCCAGATTAATTTTCTGTCTTGTTTTCATATCATAGATAACTTCATTTCCAAGTATCTCTATGCTTTCTCTTAAAGCATACTTAAGCGCATCAGAAACACCGGCACTATGTTTATGCGAGTTTTCATCCAAACTATCTAATACAATTGCGCCATCAGCCGGACACAGACTCTCCTTATGAAGAAGAACAGTCATAGCCATAAAAGTTGACTCTTCATGCCGGCTATAAATATCTTCCATCATGAACTGGAGATATCTCTTTTCATTCCATTTGTTTCTATCAATCAACGCAATCTGATTGATTCCAAAAAGCAAAATGAATCTAGGAGCCTCCTCGCCCGCGAAGAATAGCTTTGCAAGAATCTCATCATTCACAATATCAACTGATGTACCATTTTCATCCTCATCATCACTCTTTTCAAAAATATACCCCTGAAGAATATCGTCATCACGTTCTGCTGCAACAGATAAAAAAGCCCACAATAAAGGTGCTCCATTTGCTTTCGTTACTTCATGAAAGATAGGAACATTTAATCCATCCGCAACTTCTTCCGAAACACTATTTATAGATTCATATCCCAGCGCCTTTAAATACAGAGTCGCAAGCTCCTGAACCATCGGTTTGCTCACTTCTTCATTTTTAGAACGTAGATATCTGTCACGAATGTTATAGTACTGTGTTCTTACATCGCGAAGCTTTTTCCATGGTAGCTGGAATTCTTCTTGCTTCTCTTTTTGCTTCCACTTCTTTATAGTGTCTTCAGCATTATCCTGAAAAATAGAAGTGAAGTAATGGTTTGTATAATATTCATTTTTGTTTTCAATTCCTGTTAGAATCATTTCTATGTTATCTCACTCCTGTTACAACTGCGATAATTCTAATATATGGATTTTCTTCAATTTCCAGAGTATCCCTTTCCCAGTCCATAAAGTTCGTAAAAATCGCTTCTATTTCACGCTCTTTCTCTGACTTTTTACGTTCCATTCCTGGAATTCCTAAGTCAAAGAGTGTAAGCTGCGCGTCCTTATGTCTTTGCTCTAATTGTTCCAATCTTTCCATCTCTTCATATATGTATGGTTCGGTCTTCTCTTTGTATTCAGCACACTTGTCTGCCATTATCTTTTTAGCACGATCAACCACATCTCCAAGAAGTTTCTGTCCTCTTGCTATTTGTTCTTCAGAAACATTCTGTGTATTTGGTACCTTTACATTCAAATGTGTTTTTTGTAATACCTCACTCATCGAAAGAATGCTATCAAACTGATCATTTTTATAAAGCACGCCAAACCATTCATCAACAACAGTGGTTGATTTTCTATTTGGTATAAGACCCGCCACAATAAACAATGTTTCTTCTGCGCCTATACAATTTATCGAACCTAAGACTGGTACTTCACTTCTTTTGTAAAAAACTCCTGCTTTATCCTCTATCCAATTAAAGATAGGATGTAGTTTCCACAGATATTGAGTTGCTGGCCATGCAGTTTCAGCCAAATCATTCTGCATGCAGCGTTTCATGTCATTTAAGCAATACTCCCTATCCGGAGATAGTCTCAAATAGTCATCGGATGGCATTGCTTCCGGTGGAATAAGCTTTTTAATACGTTTTTTCACATTGTCTGTAAGCTTAATTTCCACCCCCTGTGTTCTCGATAAATCAGAATATTTTATTTCTTCTGTATCAGTAAAAATATCCAATGCATTCTTTAGATAGTCAATATCTGAAAAGAGAGTTTCTTCATCGCTATATTCAACTTTAACTTCTTTCTCATCACCAAGACCCATTAATAATTCCAATGGATCAAACTCTTCTTCATCAGAATCCAAAAGCTTTTCGAAAGCCTCTGCTCCTGCTCCGCTTTCAATTACTTTTGCAGTTTCCTCTTCCTCTTCTTCCTGATTGAACTTCCCAAAGAGCATAGCAGGATCTCCGATATTTTTAAGAGCCTGCTCCTCTTTCTTTACAAGAATTTCCATGATTCGAGCATCACCCTTAATTCTCGGATTATCACTATCTATGAGCATATATCTGATATCTGGTTGCTCAGTCTGACCGTATCTATCAACACGACCATTTCTCTGCTGGAATACCATTAATGACCACGGAATATCAAAATGAATCAATCTATGTGATAGATAATGTAAATTGATACCTTCAGAAGCAACATCAGAGGCAACAATAACTCTAATTGGTGATTCTGCTCTACCGAATTCATCTACTATTCTCTGAAGCTCCTTATCACTCATTCCGCCATGCATAACCTCAAGCTGATTATCCTTTAACCCGAGATCTTTCTTAAGATTCTCAGCAAGATATCTCATGGTTTCGATTCGCTCTGTAAAGATTACGAGACGGTCATTATTCTTCGATGGAGACCATCCATATTCAGTACTATTCAAAAGTTTTAATAACTTAGTATATCTCGAAAAATCCGCAGGGCTGATTAATTCAAGAGCCGCCTTTAATTCTTTCAGTGTTACTATGTCTGGCATATCACCATCCGGATATTTTTTTTCAAGTTTTCTAATTCTCGCATCAATACTTTTGATACAAGCAGCTGGCGAAGAGAAAAGTGACTTTTCAAGACTAGTCTTAAACAAGATTCCTTTTCCTCTAGTCCTTGACTCGTCCATCTGTAATTTCATATCTGCAAAAATATCGTAAGCTGCCTCTTCTCGTGCAGAAGCCGCACATCTTTCAATCGTAATTACACGTTCTTTAAATGCTCCTGATACCTGATCCTGAATATCTTTCTTAAAACGTCTGATAAGAAGACCTTCAATATCATCCTTTGTATAGTTTTCCTCATCAGCAATTGCAGTCGGATCTAACATATTCATAAGAGAAGCAACTGACTGCCCCTTTCCATCATGAGGTGTAGCAGTAAGCATAATAAGTGTATCTGAACGATTGGCAAGTAGAGAAGCAAGCTTACTTCTCTGAGAACTTCTATCTCCTCTTTTTGCAACATTATGTGCTTCATCAATGACGATAATATCCCACCATGCATGTTCAAGATGCGTACGATAATCCAAATCATTTTTTAAAGTATCAACAGAAATAATCGTTTTGTCATAGTAAAAAAACGGATTATAGTTCGTTGGAAGCTTCGCTCTTACACTTTGAATTCTTGATGAATCTAAGCGCACAAGCGGAATAGTAAAACGGTTCCACATTTCTTTTTGGAACTGTGTCATCATACTCTTTACTGTTACAACAAGTATTCTCTTTCCCTTTCCGCGTGCAATAAGTTCGGACATAAGTATGCCTGCTTCAAGTGTCTTACCAAGACCTACAGTATCCGCGATAAGAATTCTCTGTCTTGTTTTATTTAAAGCCATCTGCGCTGGTTCGAGCTGATAAGACATCAAATCCATTGCAGCTTTATTTCCAATATGAATCTTATTGTCAGTTGGAATCTTTCCTCTCCACTGGCTTTCTATATATACTTTAGATTTTCTAAAGAACGCAGAGTTATCCGGTACAAGAGTTACCTTAGCCGGATCAACAATTTCTATATCATCTTCAATATCCACAAGGAACATTGATTCATAATCTTTTACAAGCTGAGAAAGACCTATTACATGTAAGGTCTGATTTCCTAAACTATTTGTCTCAACTTTTTTTACCATCCATTCTTCACCACGAACAATGATTCTCATTCCTGGAGCATATTTCACTTCAACCTGTTCCATAAGTATCTTCTCCTGCATCATTTCTGACTTTCATCTTTTTCAAAATGAATCAAATCACCAAAATCACAATCCAACTCCATGCAAATCTTCTCCAAGACACTCATAGACACAGTCTCGCCCCTGCTCATCTTTGCAAGAGTGCTACTACTTATTCCAATGTTTTTGTTCTCAACGAGATCCATCTTTTTCATATTCTTGTCGATTAATAATTTCCATAATCCGTTATAAGATACAGCCATACAATTCCTCTCTTATGGGGATTACCCATCTTGTTGAAAGACTCGAAAGTCCTCATAAATATTCTTAATTTATATTATAATCTAATGCTTTTATATTTTCAAATACAATTTTCGATTTTTCAAAGTTTTTTTCCAATTAATCCATAAATAATTTTCATCCGACCATCACCTTCAATTTGCATTTGCTAACTTCATCAACTTAATATTCTCCATCCTTTTCATACACTAAAAAAGGACGCAAAATCTCTCCCACGTCCTCAAAACTATCTGGCTTAAAATGCGTATCTTCGCCCCATGCTTCAATGCATTCCCCAAATGTTTGATCAGCATATTAACTCCCGATTCCATTAGAAATGATACTATAATATCAACGCTTTCCGCTTTTTGAAAACTTTTAAGCAACTGAAAATAGAGATGCATCCTTGCATCTCTATCACCAGTCATAACGTCCGTTATATAATCATAGTCTACATTGGTATTTAATTCTTCCGCATAATTAAATTCAGCCATTTCTCCCTTGTCTGACGTCCCCTGTAATCCAAACTTCTTCTATCTGTATCTCTGCAATATCTGCGACGAAATCACGGAATGTGTCTTCGATAAAATCCGTAAAATACCGTCCGTTTCGCTCCCCTTCGAAATCCCCGTACTTAAAGGAAGTATAAATAATACCCTGTTCTTTTAACGCACCTGCCATCTTCATCAAAACAGCTTTCAATTCCTGCTTCGGAAGATGCAGAATCGATGCACACGCCCATATGCCATCGTATTTTTCTGTTTCCTTAAGCTCTTGGAACAGCATCCGCTTTACAAGTATTCCAGCATAATCACTCGCAATCCTGCATAGATCTTCGGAACCATCGGTTGCCTCTACATGCATACCGTGTTCCCGAAAATATTTTGTATCTCTTCCAGATCCACAGCCAAAGTCTAGTACAAGGCTTCCTTTGTCCAGTAACTTCAGGAATCTGTCCTGCGTTTCGTGGAAATCTACAGATACGGTTCCCGACGCAAAGCTTTGCGCATTCTGATTGTAATAATCAAGTGTTGTTGAGCTGTTCATTTACCTATATTTTTCTTCCTTTTTTACCGATACTTAATGTATTTATTATAGTTGATTTTCCCTGTAGTTGCAACGGTATTTCCTCAGCAATGCCCTTCATCGCCATCCAATCCAACTCATCCTCTTAAGCCAAACCGGGCAAAATTTATTGCATATATTTCACCTTACGAAACGCCCGCTTCCTTCCACATATTCCGCACGTATAATTCCGGTAATACTTCGTGAATTCACACTGTTTTTTTCTTTTTATAATCTGTCCACAATTCTCGCATACGAAACAATATTTATAATCAAGTCTCTTAGAGGCGGTGTAATTCTCCACGCCCTTCTCCTCTCCGGAGGTGATTCGCTTTATCTTATATCCATATTTCTTATTCATGATATTCGCATATATGAGCCACAATCCGGTATGTCCCTTACAGCCTTTGCAGGTATGTAGGATCTCGTGGATCATAGTTTCCTTGCATGCTTGTTCGGATATACGCTCATCCTCGATCAGTCTGGCAGCAATCTGTATAATGCATGTTCCATCCGGATTTTTCGTGCACATTCCCCATCTTGTTTTTGCTCGGCGGTTTATAACCCATGAGACAATATTTCCCGGCTCGATACCTGCGCCAAGAACTTCATCTATACACACCTTCTGCAGCATCTCAAAATTCTTCATATATACATCCTTTATTTCGTCGTTACACCATCTTTTGCGTTTCCGTTCCTGATATAAGAAATTCCCGGATATTTCCCTTACCAGTCCCCTTCGTCTCCATCCTCGATATCATCCTCGATGGCATCATCCACGCCGGTTGCATAATCATCATCCCGGTCATACCGGTCCTGATCATAATCGCCATCCATATAGACATCATCGTAGCCGCTATCGTAAGAATCATGCGAATGGCTGCTGTTATACTTGCTGCTCGAACTGCTTGGCTTGTAACTGCCAGACGATGAACCGGAATTCGAACTGCTGCCCGAACTATTTGATGAGGAACCGCTGCCTGTCGTACTGCTTGTTGTAGAATGACTGTGCGAGCTGCTTGTTCCATAAGTAGCCTTTCTGCGCTTTCCGGGTGTGTTGTGCTGATAGCAGTAACCGCCCTCCGTCGATACCGTGTTATCGCATCCTGAAAATGCGCACTTCGGATCTTCTTTTTCGGTCAAAGATACGAAGAATCCGATTATTGCGAACACTATGATAACTCCAAGTATTGCATAACCTGCTGATTTCTGATTGTTATTTCCGCTCATAATGATAACCTCCGTGAATCTTACGACTCCATGCTTCTTATTTCCGTTTCTTTGTATCTCCATCTTACGCAAAGCAACTGTCATAAATAAGTACTTGCATTATGAACATTCAAGTATTATCTTCTCTTTTTGTAACATAAAGTTATATCACAACCCCGTTGCAATGATCCACTTCATGCTGGATAATCTGCGCCACCCAGCCGGAATATTTCCCATGCTGCTTCTTGAAATGCTGGTCGAGGTAATCGACTTCTATCTCCTGATATCTCGTACATGGGCGTGTCCCGTCGAGCGACAGACATCCCTCTTCCACCTGATACGCGCCTGTTTTCTTCGTGATAACCGGATTCACCATCGCGAATTGGAACGGTCCGCTTGCCACGACGATGATATTCTTCTTTACGCCAATCATATTGGCCGCCATGCCGACGCAATGATCCAGATTCGCCCGGAGTGTATCGAGCAAATCTGTTATAACCTGTTTATCTGCTTCCGTTGCATCCACCGATTTCTGTGCCAGGAACAGCGGATCCCGCATAATTTTCTTTACCATATTTATCCTTTCAGTTCTATTACACATACAAAATTATTAGTCCCATGTCTCTCTTACAAGTACATTTCCTGCAGCCGCTTAATCTCTGATTTCATCATATCTACCGTGCGCTCGGGAGCCACGATCTTCACTCCCGGAATTGCCATGATCCAGCTAAGGAACAATTTGCTGACAGATACCCGTACCCGGACTGTGAAATGCTCTGCGTCAGTCTTCATGAGCGGAATATCGGTTCCGAACCGGTCAATGATCACATTTGCGGCATGGTTCTCACACAGAAGCGTTACTGTTTCCAGATTGCCATCGAACATGCCGAAAAGCCTGTTCGTGTACTCCGACATCTGCATTTTCGAGAATTCCTCTTTTCCTTCCCGCTCTTTATAGACCACGGATACATCTGCCATCTTATCGACACGAAAATGTTTGATCTTGTATTCTCTGTTGTCATATCCTACCAGATAGTATTTCTCGTCATCCCAGCACAGTGCCCACGGGCTGACACTATAGTAAGCCCCACCATGCTTCAATTCCATCTTCTTATCTGCCGTCCATGTGAAATATTGGAATTTAATCTGGCTCTCCTCATTTAACGCCTCGTGAATCTTATCCACGCTGTAATAGATGCGTTCGTTCATCGTCTTCACGCGTCCATTTACATTGACCTGACGTGCCAGCTTCTTCGCCTCGTATTTGCTTGCGTAGCTCTCGAGCTTCGCGATCAGCTCGTCGGATTTCTTCTCTGTGATGAATCTGGAGGACTGCACCGCATCTACGAGAAGCTTCAGCTCGACAAGCTGGAATTGCCGGCTTGCAACCTTATAATGGTAGGTCTTGCCATATTGCATGCCTATGATATCCAGACCAAATGTGCGCAGATTCTCGATGTCACTGTACAGGCTCTTCCGCTCTGCTGTGACATTGTATGCTTTCAGTTTCTCAACGATTTCGTTCAGTGTCAGGTCATGATCTTCGTCTGTCTCTTCGAGCAGAATCTTCATCAGATACATGATTTTTAGTTTCTGGTTGAGTCTTGGTCCCCGGACAATCTTCTTTTTTTCCTGATTTTCTGTTTTCTGTTCTGATGTGTTATCCATCGTGTTATCCCCTTCTTATAGTATAATCTATGACTCTTCCAAGCCGTTACCTGCATCAGCTTTGTGTTTATCTTATTTTACACTAAAATAGCAAAAAGTGATAGCTGGAAATTCAGATCAGCATCTATCTCTCCCCACTTGACAAATATCCTCCCACCCGTTAGAATACAGAAAGTGTCCGGAATCATACCGGACACGCAATCACATACCAAAACCCTTTACGGGAGTGGATTTTTTAAGAGAATTCTTTTTTCGCCACACAGTATATTTGCTGTGTGGTTTTTTTATGCAAGACAATCCTTCTTGCCCTGCCCGGCAGACAGGTTTGCTCTGCCCGCAGGCAGGATGATATACACAACAATTACGAAGGAGTGAAAAATATGAACCAGAATTTTATGAAAGAAAAACCGATTTTACCATTGGTTATCTCGATGTCTTTGCCGATGGTTATTTCCATGGCGATCAATTCCCTATATAACATCGTCGACAGCTATTTCGTGGCGAAGATCAGCGAAGATGCCATGACTGCGATCTCGCTTGTATATCCGCTGCAGAATCTGATGACTGCGATTGCGGTTGGATTCGGTATCGCGATGAATGCAAGAATTGCATTTTGTCTTGGTGCGAAGGATCAGGAGAAAGCGGACGAGGCATCGGTCACAGGCATGTTCTTAAGTGTGATCCATGGAATCATACTGATGATTGCCTGTATGGCTGGTATGCCGCATTTTCTGAGACTATATACGAAGGATGAAGCAATCATCGAGATGGGACTTACCTACGCCAACCGCGTATTCGTGTTCTCAGTCATCATTATGCTTGGAATCTCGCTGGAGAAGATCTTCCAGTCGGTCGGCAGAATGAAGGTTTCCATGTTCAGTATGATGTGCGGTTTTATCTCCAACATCGTACTCGATCCGCTGATGATCTTCGGCATCGGACCATTTCCGAAGATGGGGATGGCCGGTGCTGCTTACGCAACCGGAATCGGACAGACGATCACATTACTTGTCTATGTGCTATTCTGCATCTTCCGTCCGTTGCCGCTGTCCTTCAAGCGTAAGAACCTGTCGTTTAACAAGGCATTGCTTGGGAATCTGTACGCCGTCGGCATTCCGGCTTCCCTGAACATGGCGCTGCCGTCGCTCATGATCTCCTGTCTGAACGGTATCCTGACGGCATTTTCGGAGAAATATGTCCTCGTGCTTGGTGCCTATTATAAGCTGCAGACATTTATTTACCTGTCTGCAAATGGAATTATCCAGGGTATCCGCCCGATCATCAGCTTCAACTACGGCGCGAAGGCCTACAGCCGCGTGCGCGACGCTATCCGGTTTATGACGCAGATTGCTATCGGGTACACCATGCTTGTCTGGATGCTGGTCTCTCTCTTTCCTGCCCTGTTCATCCGCATTTTCAATCAGGACGCGGAACTGGTCGCGGCGGCTGTTCCGGCGCTGCACATTTACTTTTTCGGCTTTGTAATGATGGCGTTCCAGTATTCCGGTCAGAGCACGTTCCGCGCACTGGGTCGGGCGAAATACGCGGTGTTCTTTTCGCTTTTGCGCAAGGCTTTCATTGTTGTGCCCCTGACGTTGCTGCTGCCGTACTGCTGGAATCTCGGCGTGAGCGGCGTATTTGCGGCAGAGCCGGTGTCCAACTGCATCGGCGGTCTGGCGTGCTACTTTACCATGCGGCATGTGGTGATGCCGGAGCTTAAAATGGAGAATTGAAGATGGAGGATGGAGAATGAACTTCAAATTGAATCTCATGCTTATTCCATTTACCGTCCCTCGGACGGCATTCAATTATCTCCCTTCGTGCGACATCATAATTCTCAATTTTCCATTCCGACTCGCTAAGAGCCGCCTGCGGTGGGCGTCTCCATTCTCAATTATTATAT
>OGWY01000633.1_pt1 | contig 28970 bp, 25 predicted proteins | sample 1576121 | NCBI WGS metagenome assembly OGWY01 (sample SAMEA3541543, study PRJEB24748) | human gut metagenome | biome: human gut; feature: human-associated habitat; material: faeces | place: China | collected 2012 | reverse complement strand
ACTCTTTCTGCGCTTCCGTCATCACCATGGAGCGACGTTCCGCACCCATCATGATCTTGTCTTTCGCTTTCTCGAACTCCACCATCGACACGACGCGCTTGTTACCGCGAGCGGCAAACAGTGCAGCTTCAATACGCCCCAGCACGCGAGCCGCGTGCGCCTGCGGAGGCTCGCTGCTCAGCCGTATCGCGACATCCACGCCCTCCGCCACCAGATCGGCAAGGCGGTCATCCAGGGAAAGCATCAGCTGCAGTTCGGGATGCAGGCGCTGTAGCGCCAGCAGATGCGGCAAAATGATCTGCCCCAGGCCGCTCGGCAACTGGACATGGACGCGTCCCTGAACGCTATGATCGACAGGATGTAAACGCCTCCCCGCTTCCCCCATGGCGTCCAGCACGAGCTGCATATCACGCCGGTAGCGTTCCCCTTGTTCGGTCAGCTTCATCGTACGCGTCGTACGGTGCAGCAGTACCACGCCAAGCTCTTCCTCAAGCGCCGCGATCTGTTGACTGACGGCCCACTTGCCAATGCATTTGCGCCACTCACCAACTGGCTGATACCATTCTTCAATGCTGGTATCGAGCCTGCCAGAGTTGATGTTCCCTGTGCCAGTGCATTTGCGCCGCTTACTAAGCTGTAACCATTTGCCTGTGTTGCTTCGATCTGGGAAGCAATCGTTGCCTTTGCTGTCTCAGCGCCCTGTACGGCTGCCTGACCGGCTGCCTGCGAAGCTGCCTGTGTGGCTGCTGACTTACATGCATCTACAACGGACTGACCGATGGCTGCCTTGCCGCCTTCTGCAAGAGATGTGGTTGTTTGCTGCGCCATCTGCTTGAATGCGCCCTGTACACTTGCAGCAACTCCTGCTTGCAGTTCTGCATTCTGAAGCGCACCATTATATGCCTGATTAAACGCCGTCTGATAATCCAGATTATATGCCTGCATCAATTTTGGAGCATTCTCCGTAGCATATTCCATCGCCTTGGATGAAAGTGCTGCATTATAAAATGCTGTATATGCGTCAGAATTAATGTATGCCTGCGCAATCTGATCCGTTGCATTACTCATACTTGTTGTGTAATTATTTACTGCTGAATTATAAATATAATTGTATGTGTCCGTTCCTGCTGCGAACTGTGCTTCCACGCTTGCAGAAACCTGTGAAGCTGCCTGCTGTGCGACAGCTGCCTGCTCTTCTTCTGTCATCTTTGTGTTAACGGCTGTATCCAGTGTATTGACACCTGCTGCGATTGCCTGTGCACTCTGGTTGATTACGCTGACGCCATTTGAAAGATCTCCAGAGGAACTTGACAGGCTTTCCATACCTGCCTTCAGGCTTCCGGCACCGGATGTCAGATCACCCATCTTATCTGCCAATGTACCTGCGCCATCGGATACCTGTGTTGCTCCATCGGAAAGCTCACCAGAACCATCTGCTAACTGATCACCAGCACTGCTCAGGCTGTCTGTCAGCTTATCGAGGTCTGTCAGATCCACGCCGCCAGAGAAATTCATCTCAGAGCCATTGACAAGCAGTGTCACTGTCATATCCAGTGAGAAGTCTGTCACATCTGCACTCACCTCTACATATTCCGGAATCTCTGTATCCAGATCTGCGGCTGCATCCTTTACGCCATCATCCAGTCCAGGAATTGCATAACCGACAACGATATTGCTCTCGCCCTGTGCGAGGTATTTACCATTTGTAACCTGAATATTCTTGAAGTTGTCGCCAAGTACCATGCCGGATACTGCAACGAATGGTACGGAGATATCCTCGTCCTTGCCATTTACTTCCTTCGTTACTGTTTCGTTGCTTGTATAATCCAGACGAATCTTTACCTTACCACTCTTACCTGCCAAATCTTCTGGAGAAATCTCATTTCCATCCAGATAATAAGTTGCCTTCACAGAGACCGGAAGCTCCTTATCCGTTGTTCCCTGATAGCTGATCTCATTTCCGGCAGCATCCCATGTGATCTTGTTGCCGTTCTGTGTAAATGTCTCGTCGCCCTTGACATTTACGATATCCTTCAGATCGGTTGTATCTTCAATCTTGTCACTCTTGTCACGGTTCTTCAATGTCTCATTGACTAAGATGTTATCGACATCGCCATTTGCCTTAGCAAATACATAAACGGTCTCGTCCTTGTCGACATCCTTCTCTGTCATATTTACATTTTCAGCGAGCGTATCTGCCAGTTCATCCGTATTCATGACTGTCGTTGCGTCGGTATCGCTTGCCTTATCATCTCCGGCAAGGTATTCCTTGTCATACTTTGTCACATCTGTACTGCCTGTGATTCCGGCTACGCAGGAAGCCACTGCCAGTGAAACAGCTCCGGCAGAACCTGCGATATACTTTGTCGTTTTCTTCCATTCTTTCTTATTTAAACGCTTCATAACGTATTCTCCTTTCGAAATGCTTTCCAACCTGATTACTGTTCGATCTGTTTTTCTTTGTTTCGGAAGCCTGCGCTTGTATGAATGATGACCTTATCGAAGATCATAAACATCGTTGGCAGCAACAGAATAACAACTACCATACTGATTAACGCACCACGTGCCATCAATGTACACAGAGAGCTGATCATATCAATGTTTGAATAAAGGCCAACACCGAATGTCGCTGCGAAGAAGCTCAACGCACTGACAACGATTGACTGTACAGAACCCTGCATTGCCTCGACCACTGCTTCCTTCTTCTCTGCGCCATGATATCTCGCACGTTTATATTTGTTCGTCATCAGGATCGCATAGTCAACGGTCGCACCAAGCTGTATCGTTCCGATTACGATTGACGCGATAAACGGAAGTGTCGTCTTGGTATACGTTGGAATACCCATGTTGATGAAAATCGCAAACTCAATGACGGAGACCAATATAATTGGAAGCGTAATAGACTTGAATACGATTGCGATAATAATGAAGATCACGCCGATGGATACCGCACTAACCATCTTGAAATCCTCATCGGTAATATCAATCAGATCCTTTGTACAAGGTGCTTCACCGATCAGCATACCAGTCTCATCATATTCCTTTACAATCTTCTTTAATGTATCACACTGTGCATTGACCTCATCCGAAGCAACTGCATATTCGGACATGATCAACATCATCTTATAGTCGCCACTCTCAAATACATCTACGATATCACTTGGAAGCATAGACTTTGGAATCGTCGTTCCGATCACGCTGTCCAGACTCAGTACCGCATTGACACCGTCGACCTGTTCCATCTCTTTTGTCATCTTCACAACATCTTTGCTTGAAGTATCCTTATTTAAAAGTACCATGTGAGTTGCACCCATGTGATACTGTTCTTCCAGCTTGTCGTTCGCTGTGATACTCTCCAAGCTCTTCGGCAGTGTACCTGCCAGATCATAATATACGGTATTATGTGTATATCCATAAATGGCTGGGCCAATCAGGATAAAGAACAGGATAATAAATATGTAGAAATGATTTACTACCCATTTCGATATTCTGGAGAGATCCGGCAAAATAACCTTATGCTTTGTCTTCTCGATTGCCTTGTCGAAGATCAAAATCATAGATGGCAATACGGTTACACAACAGATAACTCCAAATACAACACCCTTTGCCATAACCACACCAAGGTCCATACCAAGTGTGAAGCTCATGAAGCAAAGTGCGATAAATCCGGCTACGGTTGTGATGGAACTACCAACAACAGATGAAATCGTGTTGGAAATTGCATGTGCCATCGCACGGTTCTTATCACCCGGATATACCTGCTGCTTCTCTTCGTAGCTGTGCCACAGGAAGATCGAGTAATCCATCGTAACACCTAACTGCAAAACCGCCGCCAGTGCCTGTGTCACGTAGGAGATTTCTCCCTTGATCACGTTCGTACCTAAGTTATAAACAATCGCCATACCTATACTCAACAGGAAGAAAACCGGGATGATAGCGGAATCCATCGCAAGCGCCAGAACGATCGTCGAAAGAATAACCGCGATCAATACATAGATCGGTGTTTCTTTGTTGGAGAGGTTCTTCGTATCTGTAACGACTGCAGACATACCTGAGAGGAAGCACTGCTTGTTCATAACCTTACGCAGGCTTTCGATCGCTTCCATTGTCTCATCTGCAGAAATGGAATTCGGATATAAGACAAACATGATTGTCGAATCTGCATCCTTATTTACAAATACATCCTTGATGCTGTCCGGAAGTAAATCGATTGGAACAGACAAGTCCATGAAGGAGTCATACCATAAAACATCCTTGACGCCCTCGACCTTGCACATTTCCTTACGCATAGCAGATATGTCTTTGTCTGACATACCTTCTACCACGCACATGGAAAATGCACCGGTACCAAATTCGTCCACCATGATCTCCTGACCTTTCATCGTCTCGATGTCGTCCGGAAGATAATTTAAAATGTCGTAGTTTACACGAGTGTGAAAATATCCAAATGCTGACGGGATCAAAAGCAGGACTGCTATCACCAGAATCAGTACTTTGTGTTTCACTACCCATTTACCAAAATGAATCACGAGTCATCCACCTTTCTTTCTTCTTTTTATTCTCTCATCTTCATTGCACCCCTATAATAAAAAAAGGATTGAATATATTGAATATTCAATCCAAGTTGTTTGTTTGTGTTTTCTATACATAAGTCTAAATGTGTTTATTTTGCTATACATCCATAAATTTTATGTATAGACTATACTAACTCATTCAAGACATCCATCATCGAAGACTTTGTCAGATACTTGTAAACCTCTGACAGATCCTTCGGCGAGATCATATAATCACGTTTAATCCACGCAATCGCTACATAGCACATCGAGTTCGCGTAGTATTCTGCAATAATCTGACGATCAAGCCATGCGTATTTGTGGCTTTTGCCCTGTTTCTTCTGATCGATAATCTCTAACAGAAGCTTCGACACTTCGCTACGCGCAATACTCTCAAAAGAATTCTGTCCATCGATACACACTGCCCGCTCATAAAAAGCGCGCTCATTTTGCATGCTTGAAAAAAGTAATGTCAAACCTTCCTGTATCATATCGTTTAACAAGAGCGGCTTGATTGGTTCGAGCAGATCATGCCATACAATGTATTCAAGCAGTGCATATTTGTCTGCAAAATGATTGTAAAATGTCGGTCGGATCACACCTGCCTTGTCTGTGATATCCTTGATGGTGATCTTCTCCATCGGTGCCTTGCACAGAAGCTCCTTGAAGCTTGCTGCAAGCAGATCGTCGGTATTTCCTTTTTTTCCTCTTTGCTGCATAACGTTCCTTCTTTCTTCACAGCTACATCAACGGGGCTACTAACCGGAGCAGGCTCTGTCCGAACAATTTCAGGCGGCTCGTCTTCCGGATCTCTTCCAACGTCACTTCATCACACTTTGCAAGCGTCAGCATATAATCTTCCTTAATTTCATAGATGACACTGCTGTTGAACATCCAGACGCCACATTCAAAATGCAGATACAGACTCCGATAGTCAAAATTAATTGTTCCGACCGTCGCGACCTTATCATCCACAACTACCGTCTTCGCATGAACAAAGCCCGGCGTATACTGATAGATTTTCACACCCGCTTCGATCAGCTGATAATAATACGACTGGGTTACCAGATACACAAGCTTCTTATCCGGGATTCCCGGTGTGATGATCCGCACATCAATCCCGCTTTTTGCCGCAAGTGTCAGTGCAGTTACCATCTCATTGTCGATAATCAGATATGGCGTTGTAATATACACATAATGCTTCGCCTTGTTAATCATATTCAGATAGATATTCTCCCCGACGATTTCATTGTCCACAGGCGTATCTCCATATGGCTGTATGTAGCCATCCGAGAAAAAAGCAATCTCCTGATGTTTCTCCGGCGAATACGAAGAATAGTCATCCTTCTCTCCGGTTAACATCAGCCATGTCTGCAGGAACATCAGCGTAAGGTTCCATACCGCTTCGCCCTTCAGCATGATACCGGTGTCCTTCCAATGCCCAAACCGCGATTTCTTGTTGATATACTCATCCGCCAGATTAATGCCACCGGTAAATCCAACATAACCATCAATGACTGTGATTTTACGGTGGTCACGGTTGTTCTGCCGCAGGTTGAAGAATGGTCCGATTGGGTTAAATGCGGCAACCCTGATTCCTTTTTCCTTCATATCTTTGATGAACCGGGACGGAATCCACATAGAGCAGCCAAAATCATCATAGATCAGGCGAACATCCACGCCTTCCTTCGCCTTGCGCTCCATGATTTCTAAGATTGTATCCCACATCTCGCCCTGCTTGATAATGAAATATTCCATGAATATAAAATGCTTTGCATTATTTAATTCTTCCACTAGCTTCGCGAAATTATCCTCACCAAGCGGGAAATACTTCACAACTGTATTCTTGTAGACCGGATATCCTGCCGTCTTCGAGATATATGTTGACTGCACACTCGCACTCTGACTGAGCTTCCGGATTTCCCGCTGTCTGCTCCTATCACTGGGCATATACTGAAATGTATCGAGATGATTCTTCTGCGCATCCCGGATAAACTTCATACGGGTTCGATTACCAGCAATCGCGATATACAACACCCCGCCTAAGATCGGCGTTACCATCATAAGCAGAATCCACGTCAGCTTATACGCGGGGTTTTCCGGCTTATTGACGATATATAGCACAACCGATGCCGAAATCAAAATCGCCAGCGTTTTCCAGTAAAACATGTAGTTCTTGGCAATTCCATATAGAAATACCCAGAAAAGGATCTGCAGGATCAGGGTAAATACAACAATCGCGATCTTCGTGATATAAATGGATTTAGATTTGTTCTGTCGTCCATATCGCGGTTTGTCATGTTCATGTTCATGTCCGCTACACGTCGTTTCCTGAACCGTTTCCTGTTCTGTTTTCTCTTCCATTGTCTTCTCTGTCTCCTGCAATCTGTCTTTTCCTTCTTTCTCTCTATGTTGACAGTACATGTCAACGAATCGTTACAATGGTTGTTTACATCACATTCTAACTACTCTGCACTCCAGCGTCCTGACGCGCCACAAGGAAGGATCAGTCCTGTCTCTTTCACCGGAAGTCCAATCTCCTGCGACTGCACATGTCCGCCGAATTTCTTTCCTACCTCGGTAGAAATCATATAAGTAAGCACCGCCGGAGCCAGTCCGGTTGTATATGAATTCACTAAAAAGAATAACGGATTATCCGACAAAAGCTGACTTGCCAGTGCGATAAATGGATGAATTTTCTCCTCCAGCTTCCAGATCTCACCCTTTGGTCCTCTGCCATAAGATGGCGGGTCCATGATGATGCCGTCATAATGATTGCCGCGGCGGATCTCCCGCTCCACGAACTTCACACAATCATCGACCAGCCAGCGGATTGGTGCATCTTCAAGTCCGGATGCCACCGCATTTTCCTTGCCCCATGTCACCATACCCTTTGATGCATCGACATGTGTGACCTTAGCGCCCGCCTTCGCTGCTGCCAGTGTCGCACCGCCGGTATAGGCAAACAGATTCAGCACCTTGATCTCACGGTTTGCATTTCGTATCTTCTCACTAAACCAGTCCCAGTTCACCGCCTGCTCTGGGAAAAGTCCAGTATGTTTGAAGGTAAATGGTTTCAAATGAAAGGTCAGATCTTTGTAATTGATGCTCCACTGCTTCGGCAGATCGAAGAATTCCCATTCTCCACCGCCCTTGTTACTGCGGTGATAATGTCCATTCAGCTTTTTCCATGCCGGGTTCTTTCTTGGAAGATCCCACAACACCTGCGGGTCCGGGCGAAGCAAAATATAATCGCCCCATCGTTCCAGTTTTTCTCCCTTTGAACAATCTATAATCTCATATTCTTTCCACTGATCGGCTACCCACATATACTTTTAGTCCCTTTCGTCTATTTTCTTATACATTGCGTCCTAATTTTATACAAGCAATACTAACACACCCAACTTTCCAACGCAAGAATGAAAGTCCCGTTTTTGTCATGAAATACAGATAAAAAAAGACAGTTTGCACATTTTGTACATGCAAACTGTCGTAATTTTCTTACCAATCACGCTTCTCGATTGGAATATATTCTTTGTGATGACCAACGAATTTGTACGCTGGACGGATAATCTTGCCCTTATTTACCAACTCCTCGATCCGGTGTGCAGACCAGCCGGAGATACGGGAGATTGCAAAAATCGGTGTAAAGATCTCGATTGGCAGCTTCAACATTGTATACACAAATCCGCTGTAGAAATCGACATTCGCGCAAACCGTCTTGAATGTACGGCGATGCTCACTGATCAGCTTCGCTGCGATACGCTCAACTCTGTCATACAGTGCAAACTCATCCTGCAAGCCTTTCTCCTCGGAAAGCTTCTTCGCATACTTCTTCAGGATTACCGCTCTTGGATCGGACTCACTATAAACCGCGTGTCCCATACCATAGATCAGCCCAGAATGGTCGAAGCCCTTCTTGTCAAGGAGTCCCTGCAGATACTCGGAAATCTCATCCTCGTTCTCCCAATCCTTGACATGCATCTTCATATCATCGAACATCTGCTGTACCTTGATGTTTGCGCCACCATGCTTCGGTCCCTTCAGAGAGCCAAGGGAAGCAGCGACGGTCGAATACGTATCCGTTCCTGTCGATGTCAATACATGTGTCGTAAAGGTTGAGTTGTTACCACCACCATGCTCCGCATGGATAACCAGACAGACATCCAGAACCTTTGCTTCCAGTGCGGTGTATTTACCATCGGTACGAAGCAGACGCAGGATGTTCTCTGCGGTTGAAAGTTCTTTCTTCGGTCTGTGGATAACTAAGCTCTTATCAAGATAATAGTGTCTGTATGCCTGATAACCGTACGCCGCCATAACCGGAAACTGTGCGATCAGCTGCAGACACTGCATCAGTACATTTTTGATATCCAGATTGTTCGGATCTGGATCGTAAGTATATAAGGTCAGAACACACTTCTGCAGGACATTCATCATGTCACGGCTCGGTGCCTTCATGATAACGTCACGGTTGAAGCTCTCTGGCAGCTGGCGAAGCTCACCAAGCACCTCCTTGAAACAGTCAAGCTGTTCCTGACTTGGCAGATCACCAAACAAAAGCAGATATGTCGTCTCTTCAAAACCATACTGGCTGTTGCGGAAGCCCTGTACGAGCTGCTGTACTTCATATCCTTGGAAATAAAGCTCTCCAGGAATCGGCACACGGTGTCCATCCACAACGCTAAATCCCATAACGTCGGACACTTCTGTAAGTCCGGTCAGTACGCCTCGTCCGTTGGAGTCTCGAAGTCCCCGCTTTACGTTGTACTCTTCGTAGAGATTTAAGTCAATCTTTCCGGAGTCATTACAAAAACGTACATATTCATCTAGTATCTGGTCAAATTTCAAATCTGACATAACCTCAACTCCTATCTTATTCGATCTCTTTGCTCATAGTAAAAGTGTAGTCTGTTATCTTTCCTGTATCCGGATCCGCATAAGCACTTATGCTGATATAATGATCGCCCTCATAGTAATATACATAGTAGGAAATGAAATATGTATATTCGTCCTTAGAGAAATCATCGCCCAGATCGCCATACACCGACTCAATCTTACTTCCATCATCGCCCATCGAAATACCGCCTGGGAACGTGATGTTACTTGTATAATAATCCGCTTCTACTCCGATTTCAGAGATATATCCATACTTTGGCAGAATGGAATTGCCGGTGAAGTTCTCCAGCTTGATGCTGAGCTTCTCGCCGTTTTTCTCCATGTAAGTGCTCTCGTAGCTCTTACCACCGATATAGTCGGAAACGGAAGTATCCAGTGTCCATCCGTCTTTCTCCAGTTCCGTAAATGGAACCGGAAGTACATAATTTTTGTCTCCAATTGTAATAATACCATCAAATCGGTCAGCACTTGCACCACCCGGTGCCACATACTGATCGTTGATTGCCGGTGCATCCATACTCAGATCTGCAACCGAAGTTGCGCCCTCTGGCATTTTGGAATTGATCAACCGGATGGAGATCAGATTTTTCTCCGGTGTTACATCAAAATCCATACCATCTTTCTCGTCATCTCCTGCATAATCAATGGATACATAAGTTCCGCTTCCATCAGAATACTCATTTTCACTCCGGTATTCCGGTGCACCATATGCAGTCTTGATATCACTCTCTGTCGATTCAAACAGCTTGATTCCATTTGCTAACTCGATTGTAAAGTCATCTTTATATTTTCCGGATTTGGAGCTAAATGAGAATCCAACAACATAACAGTCATTGATCTCCGCCTCATTGACACCCGGATTGGCTACGATCACCGTCAGCTGTGCACGATCCGTATAACTTGTGATATAATCCCAGTCACCCGATGCCACCTTCACAGTCGCGCTGTCTGTCTGCCAGCCCTTTGATTTCCACTCTGAATATGGAAGTGGAAACTGGTAGATCGTACCATCGATGTTCGCAGTATAATCTCTCCATGAATCAGACAGTTCCGTCGGCCATACATAGTCGCCTACACCACTTACATCTGTCTCCGTCGTCGCTTCCGTTGTGTTCTCTGTCGTCGCATCTGTCGCACTGGCTGCTTCTGTTGTCTCAGCCGGCTGTTCTGTCGTCGTTGCATCGTTATCTTTTTTCTTTCCTCCGCCTAGGATCAGAACCAACCCTACAATCAGTGCCACAACGGCTGCCGCAATCCCTGCGATCAACCCAATCTTCTTTTTATTGTTTCCAGATGCGGTATCGTTCTGTCCCGGTGCCAGATGCATCGACTGCATCGATGCAGACATCGAACTGTTTCCGTTTCCAGATGCGGTATATGGATTTGCCTGCGGCATTGCACTGCCCGCTGTAACCGGTCCACTTCCATACAGATCTGTGAGCAACTGTCCAATATCCTGATAACGTTCCGGTGCCTTTACCGCAAGTCCTTTTCGAAGCACTGCCTCTGTCCGCTCCGATACGGAGATGCCTTTCTTCGAAGGATCTACATAAGTGTCCTCCTCCATACGTTCCACACCGTTTGGTGGAACCTCACCGGTGAGCATCTTATACATCGTCGCACAGAGACTGTAGATATCCGTCCAAGGTCCCTGTTTTCCCTTCGCATAATACTGCTCTGGTGGTGCGTAACCATGCTTTAAGATCACAGTATAGGTCTTGTCGGTCTCTGCGGACTGTCCGCGTACCGAACCAAAATCAATCAGCTTGATCTTGCCTTCGTTATCAACCATGATATTATCCGGGCTGATATCCCGGTGTACCAATCCATTTTTATGTACTTCATACAGAGATTCAAATACCGGTTTCATCAAAGCAAGTACGGTCGCTTCATCCAGCTTTCCGCCCATGCCCTTCAGATAATGCTTCAGATCCACACCATTGATATATTCCATAACGATATATCCGGTGCCATTTTCATAGAAGAAATCCTTCACGGATACGATACCCTGTAACTGATAGAACTTCGAAAGATTCCGTGCCTCTTCTACATATCGTTTTAAACCCTTGTCATATATTTCTTTCTTACTATCCAGTGTTGATACGATCGTTGTCGTCATCGCATCTCTCTGTGCAAAGCTTTCCGGATAATACTCTTTGATCGCGATATACGTCTGCAGATTCAAATCCCAGCCAATGTATGTAATTCCAAAACCGCCCATGCCAATCACACGGCCGATCATATATTTCCCCTGTAAAACTGTAAACGGACGCAAGCAGTTTGGCTTTTCTTCATAGCCACTCACATCGAACCCGCAATATGGACAGACATCTTCTCCCTGTCCAAGGGCTTGCATACAATTCGGGCACTTATCATATCTATTCTGCATCGTATCCCTCTCCCTAATCTCTGTTAATCTGTGTCATTTTTTACACATATGTTAGAATTATACCAAAAATACTACTTTCCTACAAGTTTTTTCAGATTTCTATGATGTATTTTTCAAACGCATTGACAACTTTTGTATTCTTATATTCTGAAATCCGTTTGAAATCTCTTCCATAATTGATATGCACGTGTCCATGTGCAAACAACAATGGCTCATACTCATCCAAAATCTGATAAAACGCCTGAAAGCCAGTGTGTGGCAGATCCGTGCTGTCATTCAGTTCAAATGCCGGTGAATGCGTGATCAGAATATCCAGACCACCAGCCTTCTTGATCTTCCTGCGCAACTTGCGCACACGTTTCTTCATTTCATCCTCGGTGAACTGATACGTCCCGAAATTATAGCACATGCTTCCACCAAGTCCCGCGATCCGAACACCCTCATGCACATATACATCATCATCGATACAGATGCAGCCATCCGGTGGCGTCTCGTCATAGCAGGCATCATGATTGCCATGCACATACAGAATTGGCACCTTCGCAAATGTCGCCATGAAAGACAGGAACTGCGGAGCCAGATCGCCACAGGAAATAATCAGATCGATCCCCTCTAATTTACTTTTCTCAAAATAATCCCAATAATACTTGGACTCTTCGTCTGCAAGTAACAAAATCTTCATTTATCTTAGTCCTCGTCCTTTACCTCTTTTTGTTCGACATCTGGTTTTGTCTCATTCTTTGCATCGTTTTGTCCAGCTTCTGGCTTCGTGTCATCCTTGACACCCTTCTGCTCGACAATGGATTTCGCCTCGTCCTTCATATCTTCGACATCCGGAATCTCGCCCTCTACGTTATCGACCAGCCAGTTCATCCGCATGATTTCTTCCGGCGTCATAATTTCCTCATCTTCATTTTTTATCGTGTTGTTCTGTGCACGGAGCACACCATAAAACGGATGGAAGCTATTCTCGCGGATCAATTTACCGATGATTCCGACTAACTGTTTCGTGCCTTCAGGCACCTTGTTTGAACAGATGATATCAACAACTTCTGCGGAAAGCCCCCACCAGTAGTTGATTGCCTTTGTTTTCACAGCATCATCCTGCTTGATTGCGCCATTTACCACGCTTTCAATCAATTTCGCATAAAATTCGCCCCACTGATATAGCGGAAATGCCAGGTTCACTGTTTCCTCCCCTTCCAGCTTATACAATCCATACCGGCGGTTATGCGAATTCGGCTTTATCATAACCTGATCGGAGATGTATTCGATTCCGTTCTCCTCGAATTCACGCAGTACATTTTCACGCGTATTTCCTTTCACTGTCGTCCATTCGAGATAGACCTTTGCATAAGGGTTCACCATGCGCGCACCGAGTGCAAACGCATTGATATTCGCAGTCATACCGACAATCGGATAATCCGCCACATAACCAATCTTTCCACTTTTTGACATTGCACCTGCGATCATGCCGGCAAGGAATTTCACCTCGTAAAGTCTGGCATAATATGTGCTGATAACCTTATGCGATGTATTCAGTGAGCAGTTCATAATCGTGACTTCCGGGTGATTGACTGCAACCTTCACGCTCGCACTGATGAGCTGTGGCGTCGTCGTGAAAATAATCGATACCCCAATCGTGATCAGATCTTCCATCGCAGAGATTGCTTCCTCCTCAGATTCGATATTATGCACTTTCAAAGTCTTGATCGTATCCGGATAATGTTCATCTAAGTATAATCGCCCAAGCTCATGTCCATACAGCCACTCGGATTCCTGCGGGTCCTTGTTGAACACGAACGCTACCATCACCTTCTTCGGTGTCGAGCTTCGGAAATAATCCATCAGCTTCTTACGTCCAAGCTTCGTCGGCTCCATATGAAGCTCCACTTCCCTGCCTTTAGACTCGATCAGAAACTCATCCCACAGAAGCTTGATCTTCTCCTTCATCTCCGCTTCGGTCATCTTCTTCACTGCTTCATATCCGTAGATGTCAATAAAGATCAGCAAGGTATCACTGGTAGTAAGCGGCAGCTTATCTCCGCCAAGTGCCTTGAACGACACGCAGAAGCGATGGTTTGCAGATCCGAAATCCATCTTCTGCTCATCCGTCCACTCCGCATCCGGATCCGGACTGGTCAGCTCCAACAGACGGCGGAAACATCCCTCCTGCGAAAACCAGATATAGTTAATCTCCGTCAACTTGTAAAAATCCATGAATTCATAATAGATTTTCACCTGCAGGTCATCCGTTTTCCTCGGAATCTTTCGTGTTACCTGTGCCGGAATCGTGACCGCATCAAAATATTTCATCACGGATACACGCTTATTTCCCTCTACAACATAGAATTTATTCATATATTCGTAAACCTTGATTGGATCACGAATTCCCTCTTCGATCTGACTGTCACACAGTGCCGACCATTTGGCACCAAATTCTGTCTTATAATCAAGCAGTGGCATGAAGTTGTTCGCAAATGCGTATGTTCTTCCGACATTGCTCGTTCCAACGATACGATCCAGCGGAATCTGTACGATGCCAAGCGGCATCTCACCCACGATATCCACGCCCTCTAATATTTCATCCAAAACTGGAAGGTATTCATTCTCGCCCTTGGAAACCGCATTTTTAAATGCTTTCAGTCCTAATTTCTGTGCTTTTTCGTATTCTACATATGACATAATCGATTCACCTCGTCTCTCATATTGCAACGTAATTGTTTTCGTCTCTTAAGTCTTTGTTTGCATACTTACTTATTATTATATGCGGTTTCTGCATATTATACAAGAGATTTTCCCCTGACAGCGGGGGATTTGTGGTGGATACGGACGCTTTCTATGGCGGTGATGGTTCTGTTCCGGGACCGCTTCCGCTTAGTTGCTCCGAGTAGCGGTACTAAATTCGCGCACGCGCTCATTAAGTACCGACTGTCGCAAATGTCCCTGCACAGAATCCATCATCCCCCACAGAAAGCTATGCATGATCCGCGAAAAGCCCCGCTGTCCTCGCCACGCCCGAAGCCAACTAGGGCTTTGTGGCTGGTTTTCCAGCTTTTCACCCAATTTACTTGCTTCTCTTAATAGCAAAAACGCCCGGTTTGCAACCGGGCGTTTCCAAACATATATTAGTAATTATAGCAATTCAACTCTTTCACTTCTTGTTTACCCGTGTCCGTATAGTTCAGCTCCAGAGCTACCTGTGCATCATCACAGCTTACACCATTCATGATCTGGAGTATTAACAAAGCGGCTATATCCTGTGACAACAGTACCCTCTCTTGTAAATCCTTCTCCTGCCCCGACACAACCAGTCTTGTAAAATCCTTGCTATACGCCACAGACAGATCCGCGGTTCCCATAAGATTGACAGAGGGATTCATGTTTAAAACATCAACCATACTTTTCTTTGCATTTTCCAACTGTGCATCCGCATATTAAACTTCAATCCTGCTCTCCGAATTGATTCTTGCACTTTCGCACTCGCCATTTTCTTCCCACATGCACCTACCATAAGAGCAGTTCAACCATAAGAATCAGAAACACCATCTTTCTCTTTTTCATTGTATTATAGAATTTCTTCAATTTGCACCCCTCTTATAATCGCTCATTTAAACTTATATCAATCCCATTCTATTGTTCTGATTCCATTCTAATTTAACACCAGCGATTCCATATCACTTACAAACCCATCCATGTCTCCGGTACTATTTTCTGACCTGTAAGAAATTTCATAGCACGTATCATCTGACATTTTCATAATAATCGAACAGCCTGCTTGTATTCCCGTGATATCTGAGTCCTCATCTACGTTCTCTGCTTCCCAACTACAGATATTTCGATTATTCATGCTATTGATGATTGCGTCCTTCGTCGCGTCGTCCGCAGCTCCCACAATATCGTCGGCAGATAGGTTTTCGATGTTTCCATTTGTAGTGAATACTTTACCAAGCTTCAAATCAATCACGGTTGTCTGGCATGTTTCTCCTTCTACATGTTCCACAATGACCGTCTCTACCTGATCCTGATATTCTGGCAGGAATTTGTTCGTTGTAATCTTCAGTGCAGCATAATCGGGAATTTCAGTTTTATCTTGTAACTCCTTATAATCATTAATCAGAAATCTCGGATCTCCCTCGCCAATATTCTCGTAGGTCAGTCCGTAATAGCTGACAAATGCATCGAAATCAACGCCATCAAATTCCGATTCGTCCATGTTGAATTCCGCACATACATATTCCAGTGTCAGTTTCTCATCCTTCGCCTGCGCTTGTCCATGTTCTGTCGTAACATTATCCTGATCTTTCTGACCGGCTTCTGTTGTAATATTTTCCTGTTCCTTCTGATTATCCCGCTTGTCTGACCCACACCCTGCGAGGGCAAGCATCAAAGCTACCATGATTGCAAAATAATATTTTCTTCTCATCCCTTGCTCCTATCTGAGATCCCGCTTTATTCTCAATTCTAAGCAACCCCATACGTTCTACCATTCCTTGCACCCTTAGAATGACTGTTTCTAGTTTAATTTAAAATATCTTCGTAATATCCTGATGCCGATTCATCACCCGGTAAATCTCTACATACTCATCTCTAATCTTATACAACACTACATAATTCCCGCAAATCACATACTTATAATCCGTCCGGAAGCTGACTCTCTTGGCAAGATCCGCCCCCATATATGGAAATTGCTGTATATTCTCAAATCGGGCATATATCTCCTGAATGGTTTTTACTGCCATTTCTTCATTGTCTTCGGCAATATACTCTTTAATATTCTTTAAGTCCTCTGCCACAATAGGGTTAATCCGTAATTTCATCATAAGCTATACCCCTACAGATTTCTTAAGTTCATCCAAGCTCATCCAGGCACTTTCATCCTTAACTCTTTCTTCTGCCTCCTGCAACTTCATAAGCAGTTTCTTTTCCGCCTTTTCACGTTCATAATCTTCCATATCCATAACCACAAACCTGCCTCTGCCATTTTTGGTCAAAAACACAGGTTCTCCAACTTGGCAATTTTTTAACACTTCATTATAATTTCTTAAATCTGACACAGGTAATATATTCGGCATAAAATCAACTTCCTTTCTTAAATATAGTTTCTTTATTTATATATTATACAAAACCGAGCTGTAAAATTCAACGTAGAATTTTACAGCTCAAATAGTGCAAATTTTCTTATATTCATGAATATTCTGACAATCACATGTCTTATACATACAAAAAGAAAAGTCCCATAAACACTAGGTCTACAGGACTTCTCAATATCTTTATTATCTTAAAAATTTAGAATTAGCAAACACCCTGTGCAAGCATAGCGTTTACAACCTTCTCGAAACCAGCGATGTTAGCACCGGCTACATAGTCATCGTTTCCGCCAACTGTTGCATTGTATCTCTTAGCAGCATCAGAAATGTTAGCGTAGATTGTCTCCATGATTCCCTTAAGCTTTCCATCAACTTCCTCAAATGTCCAAGAAAGTCTCTCAGAGTTCTGGCTCATCTCAAGTGCAGAAGTAGCAACACCACCTGCATTTGCAGCCTTACCACCTACGAAGAGAACACCATTCTCCTGAAGGTACTTTGTAGCTTCCAATGTTGTAGGCATGTTAGCACCCTCTGTTACAGAGATAACGCCGTTTGCTACAAGCATCTTAGCATCGTCAAGGTTCAACTCGTTCTGAGTTGCACATGGAAGAGCAAGGTCACACTTGACAGACCATACACCGTGATCATCTGCGTTCTTCTTCTCATGATACTGAGCAGATGGACGAGCTGCAGCGTACTCTGTAAGACGTGCTCTCTTAACTTCCTTAACCTCCTTCAGAAGGTCAACGTCGATTCCTTCTGGATCGTAGATCCAACCTGTAGAATCAGAACATGTTACACACTTAGCACCAAGCTGATGTGCCTTCTGGATTGCGTAGATTGCTACGTTACCAGCACCAGATACTGCACAAGTCTTACCAGCGATATCGATATCGTGATCCTTCAGAAGTGCATTTGTAAGGTATAACAAACCATATCCTGTAGCTTCTGTACGAGCAAGTGAACCACCATATGTAAGTCCCTTACCTGTAAGAACGCCTTCGAACATTCCACGGATTCTCTTGTACTGACCGAACATGAAGCCGATCTCTCTTGCGCCTGTTCCGATGTCACCGGCAGGTACATCGACATCAGCGCCGATATATTTGCAAAGCTCTGTCATAAAGCTCTGGCAGAATGCCATGATCTCACGGTCTGACTTGCCCTTTGGATCAAAGTCAGAACCACCCTTACCACCACCGATTGGAAGTGTTGTAAGTGAGTTCTTGAATACCTGCTCAAAACCTAAGAACTTGATGATACCAAGGTTTACGGATGGGTGAAGTCTTAAACCACCCTTGTAAGGTCCGATTGCATTGTTGAACTGTACACGGAAACCTCTATTTACCTGAACCTGACCGTTGTCATCTACCCATGGAACACGGAACATGAGCTGTCTGTCTGGCTCTGTAATTCTCTCAAGAATTGCATTCTTCTTGTATAATTCCTCGTTCGCATCGATACATGGTCTAAGAGACTCAAGTACTTCTGTTACTGCCTGTAAAAATTCTGGCTGATCTGCATTTTTCTTTCGTACTACCTCGAGTACCTCGTCAACATATGACATAGTAAATTTCCCCCTAGGAATTAAATATTTCGGTTTTTTTCAACCGATAGGCACATTATAATACTAAAACAAAGGATTGTAAAGGAAAAACTTTAGATTCTTTCGTGAAATTTTTTTTCACTTAAAAATCCTTTGTCTATTTGCCTATTTATCGGTTTTCTCAGATTCCGGATTTTCTGATGCCTTGGCATGAGACTCGAAATCTCTGCCATCCACCTTCCAGTACCGGCATCTGTGCTTCACGCATGTTGAGAATACAATCTGTGTCTTTGTCTTACCAAACTTCTGCAACTCGCCTACGAAATGATCCAGCTCGGTTGTTGTTGGGAAACGGACCTCGATCAGCATAGAGAAATCGCCTGTCACGCAGTTACATTCTACGACATTCAATACGCCGTCAATGTACTCGTTGAACTCTTCACGCTGCTCCGGCTGTACCTCCAGATTGATAAATGCTTTGATATAATGTCCCATGGCTTCTGGGTTCAGTCTCGTTGTAAATCCTTCCAGCACGCCCTCCTGCAACATACGGTCAATACGTGCGCCAACGGCTGTCGGAGACAGAAATACCTGCTCTGCAATTTCCTTCAAAGATGCTCTTGCATTTCCCTGCAGGATATCTAAGATCTTACCGTCAATCTTATCCAGTCGATAATATACCAACTCTCTTTTTTCCATTTTTGTAATCCTCCTAATTCAGGCACGCAGAATTTTCTCTGACCGCCATATGCTGTACATTATACCACTTATTTCGCAACTTGAGAATCCTTTGTGAAATATTATTTTTGATTTTAATTGTCAAGTGTTACACTTTTTTCGTGTAGGCGAGACAAATCCATCCAGCACCACTTTTCAGTTTTCCCCATTTCTGCCCGGATACTGTCTTTTCAGCCACGATCGTGTACACGCCCTTGTCACGGATTACCCCGGTTACTGTATGTGCGACTCCCGCATCCTTGCGGATATTCAAGCCGTTCGCCGTTACCTTCACCTTATAGCCGCTTGTGTTTCCAGTAGCCGGTGCAGGTGTCTTCGTTCCAGATGCACCATTTGGTTTGCTTGTTGTGTCTGTCTTCCCAGCCGTATCCGCAATTCCGAGTGTTGCAAGGATTCCACGGGCATACGCCTCACCAAATGCGCGGCATTCTGCATCGGTATCTGCCTGCGCCGCATCCGCTTTGTTATCTACAAATACACCCTCGCAGATGACCGCCGGACATATCGTACTCCGGATAAATCCGAAATAGTCGCGTCCATAAGAATTCTTCTTTGTCTTCAAGCCCCGACTGTTCTGCCCGATCTTCACAACTTCTTTCTCAATGTTCTGTGCAAGTTCCTTTCCTTTGCCGCCGACTACACTGTGGAAGATCTCGAAGCCATCCCCACCACCAGCGTTATTGTGGATATCCAGCGCGAGATCCGGTGCAAATGCATTACAGCGGTCGATCTTTGATACCAGCTTATCGGTCACATCCCCCGTTCGTGAAATGCGCGTGTCAATGCCCCTTGCCTGCAGGTAATCGTAGCAGGCTCTCGCCATCTTCAAATTCACGTCCTTTTCAACGAGATAGCCAACAGCGCCGGGGTCGGTACCGCCATGTCCTACGCCAATAAATACGCGTCACGCCAGCCAAGATTCAAGCTTTTGCCAAAAAGTTGTTAGGACAGGGCAACCGGATCGAAGTGGTAATGGAGCCGTAACCGCCTTGCAGAAGTTATTACGCCTACATAAGGTACATTTTTACAGAAAACAAGCAGGAAAAAAGTGAAAAGCAAGCGGAAATGTACAGGAACACGCCCATCTTCAGGCTTCATACACCCGGATGTTGCCGCCCTCGACATCCGGATGTTCATGGCTCCGACACCCGGATGTTTGGGAAGATTACATACCAATCTGTTGTAATCAAGATACTTGCTAAGAAAAAAAAGACTGTATGTTTTACAAAGCATGGGTAAGGTGTGATACATAAGTACACAGGAGTGATACATGAATCCGGCATGTATCACTCCTGTGTATCATGTTTACCAATGCTTGCAAAGCTGTTAGTGATAGAGTGACAGAGGATCTCGAAAAAAGAGTATGGACATGGACATAGAAGCACTCTGAACAAAGCGTCAATTAGTTTTCTTCTTCACTTTGAAATGATCGAATCCTTCCCCGTATACACCGATAACGGCACTTTGCGAAACGAAAGCCCTCGGATCGATATCATTGATAATTTGGAAAATCGTATTGGACTGGCTCTTTTTTGCCAAGACAAACATCATTTTCACTTGCTTTCCCGTATAAAGCCCGGTCCCGTCGATCACAGTCACACCTCTGTGCAAAGCATTAATCTCCCTACCGATCTCCTCATATTTACTGGAAATAATGAAGAACTGGACCGACTGGCGAGAGCTGTTAACCACCTGGTCAATCATATACCCTGTGACAAACAGCGTCACATACCCGTAAACAACCTTCTCCAAATCGTGTAGCACAAAATAGCTGGACGCGATGATGATCATATCGCAGAACATAATCATACGCCCCAAGCTGACATCCCTGTATTTGTTGACAATCGCTGCAATAATATCCGTACCTCCCGTACTCCCGTTCGCAGTGAAAGCGAAACCGATACCGCTACCGCAAAAGATAGCCCCCAGGATACAAGCCATAAACGGTTGGTCGTGCAACAATTGAAGCCCGGATGTCAAACGCTGTATCACGGAAAGGAAAAACGTCAGGACGAAAACGGCATACACCGTCTTCATACTGAACTTCCAACCCAAAATCTTCAGCGAGAGCAGTAATAGCAAAGCATTAATGGCAAAATAAGTGTATTGTACAGGCAAGCCCGTTCCCCAATAGACAATAGAGGCAATACCCGGAACCGCCCCGGAAGGCAAATCGTTTGGCAACAGGAAAACAGTCCACCCGATTCCATAAAAGATCATACCTAAGGCGATCATCAGGTAGTCCTTTAATTCTCTGACCATTACATGGTTAGAGTTCATTGACAATGTTGGTTTCATTCTTCGTTTGTTTTATGCGGCTGCAAAAGTACAAAACAATTGACAATTGAGAATTGAGAATTGACAATTAAATATCATTCCTTTCCCGATTGGCAGTTATCCATTGTCAATTCTCAATTCCCCATTCGTCCAGCCACTCGATAACCGGCTGTTCGCCTTCGAAACGGATAGGCAGCCAGATATAACGGCCGTCTATGGCGTTCTCCGGTGTCCAGCGGTCTCCCATGTAGATGAACTGTCCGGGCTTGCCGGGAACAGGCAGCACATAAGTGCTCTGCGAGTGGAAAGAGGTTTCCGAATCGGCTCCCACAAACGGATTCGCCAACTCTTTCCACGGCCCCCAGATAGAAGAGGCAACTGCGGAACGCCCCGGATTCGGGGCCCAACCGGTACAACCGGACATAATCAGGTAATACTTGCCGTCTTTCTTGAACATGGCAGGCGCTTCCATGAAACGACCGACAAAGAAACGGGCGTAGTTGCCGGAACAAGCCGTATAATCGTCCGTCAGCTCGGAAATATGCAACGTGCTGTTATCCTCCGAAGCGTAGATATGATAAGCCTTTCCATCGTCGTCGACAAACAGGTTCATGTCACGTGCCATCTGCCCGCTCTCAAAATCGCGCCCCAGCAGGTTCAACGTGTCAGGATGGGCAGGCAGACCGCCGCCACCGAAACCTTTCTTCGATTCTTCGGGAACCGGACCTTTATGGATATCCAACACATTCTTCGGCCAGAAACCGGCGTTCGGACGATCGGCAGACAACAACTTGTACGGTCCTGTAACCTTTTCGCTGACAGCCACACCGCTTTTGGCTCCCGTATAACCGGCGCCTTTCGGTTCAAGATGGAACCACATCACGTACCTACCCGTCTTTTTATTGAAAATAACCTTTGGACGCTCCAGAATGCAACCTTTCACGATCGGACTCGACTCGTCATCCGAAACAGACAAAGCGATTCCTTCGTCTTTCCAGTTATATAAGTCTTTGGAAGAATAGCAATGAACGCCGACCTGGGCTACATTTCCCCCTTCGCCTTCCGTCTTATGCTCGCCGAACCAATAATAGGTATCGCCCTGCTGCAACATACCGCCGCCATGAGCATTGATGTGCACGCCGTTATTGTCCGGCCAGATTTCACCGGGTTTAAAAACATTCCCGGCCTGTGAAGTCCCGGTTTTCCCTTTACATCCGCACAAAGCGAAGAGCAACAGCAGAGGATAAATAGCAATTCGTTTCATACTTGGCTGTTTATACATCGCAGATACGGATACATTTCTCAAGCGAAGCGATCTTGTCTTCCTGCTTCGGGACAAATTCCTGTCCGATAAACCCTTTATAGCCGGTTTCCACAATCGCTTTCATGATAGCCGGATAGTAGAGTTCCTGCGTTTCGTCGATCTCCGCACGGCCGGGAACGCCTCCTGTATGGATATGAGAGAAATACTGGTGATATTTCCGGATATGCTCGATCACGTTTCCTTCCATGATCTGCATATGGTAGATATCATACAACAGCTTGAAGTTCGGCGAACCGATACGGCGGCATAGTTCCGCTCCCCAAACGGTATGGTCGCACAAGTAATCCTTATGACCGACACTGTTCAGAAGCTCCATCGTGAGGACGACATTATACTTTTCGGCTATCGGCATCAGACGCTTCAGGCCTTTCTCGCAGTTTTCCCAACCCTGCAAGTCGGTCACACCGTTCCGGCGCCCGGCGAAACAGATCAGGTTCGTCAGCCCGGCCTCGGCCACCATCGGAATGACTTGTTCATAACTGGCTACCAGCTCGTCATGCAACTTGGGATCGTTGAACCCCCTGTCGATACCTAAGCCCGCACCCTGCGCCATTGCAACCGTCAAACCATGTTTCTGCACGATAGGCCAGTCTTTCGGGTCGAGCAGTTCTATTGATTCGATTCCTATGTTTTTACAAATCTCACAAAATTCATCCAACGGATAACTGCCGAAACACCATTTGCTCACGGAATGGCGGATATTGCCTTTCAGCGGTTCAGGTTTCTCTACTTTCTTCTTCTTTGCGAGAGCTGCTGCTTCCATACCGGATACAGCCATCGCTGCGCTTCCGGCCAATACTGTCTTAATGGCGGTTCTTCTCGAAATGTTTTTCATACTATTCTTGTTCTTACGTTAATAAATTATTTAATCAGCTCCCATTTGCCTTGCAAATAAGCCTTGTCGATTACGCTTGCCAACGCCTTGTCGTTTGTCCGTTCGGCCAAATCTTTCAGATCATTGTACAAATAGAACTGCAACCAAAAACCATAATGATAGCGTTCACGGGTGGATTTCGGCTGTAACATCAAAGCATACCATTTGGTATTCAGCTTCTTGGCTTTTGCCACTTCGACCGCTTTCTCGGCATTCTTCCACATGGCATCGGAGACTTTCGATTCGAGATCGACAATATCTTCGTACTTCATGGAAGCGGTATTGATCACCTGACAACGGTCGTCCAGCCCCAGTTCTTTCATGGAAAGGCGTTGTTCGAACACCTTGTCGCCATCCAGGTCGAATTCCATCAGATCGAAGAAACCGTTATTGTCCGTATCCGTATATTTGACAGTAGGAAACACGGTCGGCTCGGTCTCGATACGTTTCGGGCCGTAACCGTCATAGATTCCACCCATTCCCTGATAGTAACGGGCATTCTGGTCGATACGCCAGCAACCCCATTCGGCTCCGTACAGATGGATCTTTCCATCTATCGGGCTGACATACAACTGCCCGTGGCCGGAATTGTCTTCATCCCATTCACCCCGGTCACCCGCCGGATCGGCCTGTCCGTTATTGTCTATTCCGCCTTGGTTCTTTCCTACCTTGAACGGATCTCGCGGCTGATACAACTCCACACGTTCCCAACGATTGCAATCGTCGTCCTCATCGTAAGTAAACCAAACTTTATCCCATTTACCTTCTTTGAATGTCAGATCCCAGGCGGCATCATGATCCGGATACAACAGTTCCGGAAGCTTACGCCAACGGGCATCGAGGAAGAACGTATCGGCTTCGGGAAGTCCGCGCAGGTTCTTGTTGATATGTTTCTGGTTTTCGTAGTTGAAGCCGGGACCTGTAAAATGGATGGTCATATCGAAATCGAACTCATTGCCCGGCGCATTGTCGTTATCCGTATCCATCGAAACGGAAACCCAGTCGATATTACCTGAGAGGACGGAATTTGCCTGTCCGTTCTCTTTCACGATCTTAGGAGAGTCGCAGAAACGGATCGCCATCTCTGTCAGCCCGTCATTGTCGGGATCATAGAACAGGAAAGGGTTTTCCCAGTTCATACGGACATCGTTCACACGTTCGGTCGTGCTGTGTATCTTCATGAAAGTGCTCTTCCCGTTATAATCTTCGTAGAAATCCGACAGGCCGTTATGTATCCAACAGCGGAGGGTGAACGTGTTCCAGTCGATATAGTTGAACACGTCGTCCTTGTCCGTATCCACCACCCACATATAATGCCCGTTGCCGGTCTTCATCCGATTTGCTTCGGGGATATTGTCGACTACGACCTGCATGGCCGGATTACCGTCTTCATCTTCGCCCACCCAGTCGATGATAAGGTCACCGTAACCACCGTAGACACCGTCCTTATTACGGTCTATCATCAGGCAGTCGTTATCGGTATCGCCCTCCAGATCGCCGTACTGCATATCGTCGTCGTCATCGATCCATTGCACCGGAATACCGTTGGCCGTCACCGTACGCAGGATATCCGGATCACCGTCACCATCCAAGTCTATATAGGTAGGCTTATACCCTGCGGGAGCAGGTGGCAGCCGATAAGGGATCAAGAGGGTATTTGCATTCCAATATTCCTTTTTCCCGGAACCGTCCGTCTGTGCGGAAAGTCCTTGTGCACTCAGCAGCAGGGAACCTGCTGCCAGCAATAGCGTAATCGGTTTCATGATATCGGTAGATTAATCAGTGATTTTTATGTAGGTAAGCCATTTCTGTATCAGGTCTTTCACTTCCTGATAGTAGGTGAAGTCATACCGGAATCCCCAACCGTGTCCTCCACTGGGGAACATATAGAGAGAAGCCGGGATATGGTGTTCATTCAGCGCCGTATAATAAAGGATAGAGTTCAACGGCGGAACGGTCTGATCGTCATCGCTCAGCAGAAGCAAAGTCTTCGGTGTCTTATCATCCACCTGTTTCTGCAAGGAATAGCGGTCTACCAACTCCTTATTCTCGATATCTTTGCCTAAAAGGTTCTTCTTGGAACCGCCATGTGTCGTCATATTATCGAAGCTGATCACCGGATAATAAAGGATTGCAAAGTCCGGCCGGTTGGCATCTGCTGCAAGCGTACTGAGTGAAGCTGCCAAATGTCCGCCTGCCGACGAGCCGATCACTCCGACCTTATTCGCATCCAGGTTCCATTTGGCTGCATTGCCCCGAATAACAGACATCGCTTTCTCCGCATCGCTCAGCGGAATCGTATGTACACCTTCCGGCATCCTGTATTTCAAAACGACTGCAACAAACCCATTCGAAGCGTACCATTTCGCCATATCATGCCCTTCATGATTCATCGCCAGCCCTCTATATCCGCCACCCGGACATATCAGCACCGCCGGCGCCGCTTTCCCGCCCTTCGCCGGATGATAAACAAAGATTTCCGCCTCGCCCGCTTCCGGCTTATCCGGCCAGAGCTTGAACTGTTCTACCTGCTGCCCCCATACCACGGGTACAAAGAACGATAAGAGAAGTAAAAGAATGTGTTTCATAAGGTATTAATTCTTAATCATTAACTGAGTTATTAAAAACAGGTGCTAATGTAACGAAAAAAAACAAATCCACCTATAGAGGGGGACAAAAAGAAATAATACCCCAAAAGCAGCAGTCTACAAAATTCAAAAATCATACCCAACCATATTCTATTACTTCTTTGCTCATATATAAATTGGACAAACTATTACTTTTTAAATTAATGTATATACAATTCATTCATCCGGATACAAAAATATTTATTTCTTTTATCCACACAAAAACTCAATAATACACCTACACTCAACACGCTACCTATACCAAGACTTGCTGCCTCAAATAAGAAACCACATCTTGTTAACATTATATTAGATGCCATAAATTATTTCTCCCTATTTCAGTTTACTCAATTTTTTTTGTGCTTGCTTCTCCGCCTTTTCAAATGTTTGCTTCATTGAAATAGGTTTCCCCCCTAACCGCTTACTTTCATTAGATGCTGCCATAAAAGTAAAAAGTTCAAGAGTCTCAGTTGCACTTACAGGAACCAGTTTCGTTTTAAAGAATTTCAAAATCTCTGTTAACAAACAAGCATAGCCCTCATAACCACCAGCAATAACTGCCCCGGAATCACAAATGGCAGTACCACCATAGATATGTTTCCCCGTTCTATTACCTCTAAAAGTACCAAGTCGTCCATCTTCCCAAAGTCCAGTTACAACATCTGTGCCTTCTGAAGACATACGAGCTACTTCTTTACAGCCTGTTCCCATAATTGTATATAAAATTTCCACACCATGAATACCATACCAAGAAAAATCAGGATGTGAAGGTTCACTCGGAGCAGGGGAATAACAATCAGCACCTAATACTTTTCCATACTTTCCATTTCTTAAATCCACGTTTTTAGGGACAAAACGCAAAGCTGAAGAAGAGAAAATCGGAACATTATATTGATCTGCCAATTTAAATATTGCTATTGCATCGACCAGATCAGCAGCGACAGGTTTATCTATGAACATCGGTTTCCCGCTTTTCAAAACCTCAATAGCTTGCTCTAAATGTAAATTACCATCATTAGTTTCCAACATGACACAGTCCACCTTTTCTAACAATTCCGTAATAGAAGAGACTATTTCTACCCCATTCTCTTTAGCTTTCTCTGTATATACTGGAATACGCTTAAAACTGTTTTCTATAGTTTTCGATCCATAAGGATAAGCTGCAACAACTCTGAATCCTTCATGTTCAGGTTTAGGATCTTCACTATTAAGCAATCCTATAAATGCAGGAGAATGAGATGTGTCTAACCCAATTATACCAATTTTTATAACTTTTTGTGCCTGTATTGCAAACGAAGCAATACACATCAGACAAATCATTACTAATTTTTCAGTTTTCATATCATTACATTTTTTCAGTTTACACTTTTATTCAATAACTCAGAGCTATCTGAATCCAAATACAGAATCGCATTTTCTTTTTTTCGCAAGATACTTGCCGGACATGATTCCGATATTGGTCCATTAATTGTATTAAAAACTGCTATATTCTTCGTTTTAGAGGGAACAATGCAAAACATATATTTAGCAGCAATTAACGCTGGAATCGTTAAAGTAAATGCACTCATTGGGACTCTTTCCAATGTCGAAAAACAACCGTCATGAACTTGCTGCATTCTACATTTGTTATCCAGTGAAACAATTTTAACCCTTTCACTATCATTAAAACGAGCTACATGAGGATCATTAAATGCAATATGTCCGTTTTCTCCAATCCCTAAACAAACAATATCGGCAGGATATGAATCCAATAGCCCAGCGTATCGTTCACATTCTTCCTGCAAATTATCCGATTGACCATTTATATAAAACTTGGATTTAAAAGGGACTTTATCAAAAATACGTTCTTTCAAAAAATTGCCAAATCCTTGAAGAGCATTCGACTCCAATCCAATATACTCATCCATATGGAAAGCATTAATGTGTTCCCATTCTATAGTTTTATCATCAATCAAAGCTTCTAAAAAATCATTCTGAGAAGGAGCTGCCGCAAAAATCATATTAATACATTCTTTTTGAGCTAACAATTTTTTTATACAAAACGCAACATCATCAGCAGCAGCTCTTCCCATCCGTTCACGAGTATCAAATATTTTTATCTTCAATTCATCTTTTACCAACTCCATAATTGATCTATTTATAAAACATTATACACTATATTCCCTTCAACAATTGTCATACAAATATTGATATTATCGTCAAATAGTACCAAGTCTGCATCCATCCCCACAGATATAGCACCTTTTTTATGATCTATCCCTATAATCCGAGCTGGCGTTTCGGTCATCATTCTAACGGCATCCGTCAGAGGGACTTCTGCAACTTGAATCATTGTTCGGACCAATCTGTCCGCTGTTGCAACACTTCCTGCAAACGCGGTTCTATCCAAAAGTTTTGCTACTCCATCTTCTACAATTACCGGCTGGCCATCCTTTACACTCCCTAAAATCGAAGGTCCATCTGGCATTCCTGCTCCCCGCATAGAATCTGTAATCAAAGCAATCCGTTCGGGACCTTTAAACTTATACACATATTGCAATAAGCTCTTAGGCAAATGAACTCCATCCGCAATTATTTCAACAGTCATATCATCTAGCATGTAAGCTGCTTCGAGAACACCTGCGTATCGAAATGCATTCCTACGAATAATAGT
>OGWY01000632.1_pt1 | contig 28970 bp, 20 predicted proteins | sample 1576121 | NCBI WGS metagenome assembly OGWY01 (sample SAMEA3541543, study PRJEB24748) | human gut metagenome | biome: human gut; feature: human-associated habitat; material: faeces | place: China | collected 2012 | reverse complement strand
GTAAAAGAGGATTCCGAAACCGGAAAGACCGCACAGGGAGATGCAACCCTTGAGGTCGATCAGCGCGAGCAGATCGTCGCGCGTGGAAACGAGCTTTTCGTAGCGGTGAATTTTATTTTGCAGCTGCTTGGAGCGCATCTGGTTTTTCTGCGAGCGCTCCAGATCGTTCCAGAAGCCGTCCTCGTGCGCCTCGAGCTCGAGGCGGTTCAGCTCCTGACGGGCCTGCTCGATCTCCAGCGCCTTGAAGAGGTTTTCAAATGTTTCGTCCATCGCAAGCAGCTTCTGCTTGTAGGAATCGTATTCGATCACAGCCATGGCGTTCTCTCTCCTTACTTTTATCCTTCATTAGCCGAAAAAGTATATCACACACCCCGTGCAAAGGCAAGAAAAATCCGCCTCTCGGGACGAAAATTCCCGTGGAAGCGGCCCTTTTTCGCCTTTCCGACGATAAAAACAAAAAAGCCACGCTTTCGCGTGGTCGATACAACGGATCTCAGCGCTCGCTGATGATCTGCTTGGTGCTGCCGAAGATCATGTCGTCAACATCCTGCTTGATGAAGTTCTCAAACATATTCGTTTTCACGCTCCTTTCTCTCATTTACTTCAGTTTGTATTATAGCTGCGGAAAACGCAAATTTCAATCGTCAGCTCTCATGGCTTTGCCCAAAAAATTAGCGGTTTTTTCATGCAAGTTGCTATATCTGCACTTGCATTTCCGTTATTTTCCACTTATAATAAAGTAGAAATGATATTTGAAGCGGAGGAGTCGGACTATGGCGGCTTTCGTCACATTTGAGGATGTTTCCAAAGTCTACCACAGCGGAGAGATCGAAATTCGCGCGGTGGACCACATCAGCTTTACGATTGAAAAGGGTGAGTTCTGCGTCATCGTCGGCCCCTCGGGCGCGGGCAAGACGACGGTCCTCAACATGCTCGGCGGCATGGACGCCTGCTCGGGCGGCACCATCACGGTCGATGGGACGCTTGTGAGCGGCTTCAACGCCCGCCAGCTCACGACCTATCGCCGCCACGACATCGGCTTTGTCTTCCAGTTCTATAACCTCGTCGGCAACCTGACGGCGCTTGAAAACGTCGAGCTCGCGGCGCAGATCTGTAAAGACCCGCTCGACGCAGCGACGGTCTTGAACGAAGTCGGCCTGTCCGCGCGCGCGAACAACTTCCCCGGTCAGCTCTCCGGCGGCGAGCAGCAGCGCGTCGCCATCGCCCGCGCGCTGGCGAACAAGCCGCGGGTGCTGCTCTCCGACGAGGCGACCAGCGCCCTCGACCCGAAAACGACCGATTCCATTCTCGATTTGCTAAAGAAGATTAATGAAACTCTTCATATTACAATTGTGATTATCACACATGAGATGAATGTCATCCAGAAAATCTGTAATAAAGTCGCCGTCATGGATTTCGGTAAAGTCGTAGAAACGGGCTCTGTCATCCAGGTTTTCTCAGACCCGCAGTCCGATATCGCCAAACGGTTTGTCGGCAATCTCATCCGCGACGTTATTCCGGAACCGCTCGTCGAGAGCATCCGACGTGAAACGCGGAACAGCCGTCTGCTCCGCATCAAGCTGGAAAATACAGACAGCACCGAGCCGCTTCTCTGGGATATCAACCGGCGGTTTGAGGTGGAAACCAACATTCTCTACTCCACCATCAACGTCATTCAGGGCATCGTCGTCGGCATCATGCTCGTTCTCTTCATCGGAAGCGACGAGGAAATCAAAAAAGCCGAGCGCTACATTCTCGAATCAAACGAAGAATATAAGGAGGTTGTATTACCATGATTCAGCAGTATTTAGGCATTTCGCCAGACAAACTCATCAAGGCCGGTTGGGAAACCCTGTATATGGTCGGTTTTTCCCTGATTATCGGTTCCATCGTCGGATTTTTCATCGCCATTGTCTTATGGCTGACCCGCAAAGGCGGGCTCAAGGAAAATCCATTGCTTTACACGATTTTAAACGGCGTCATCAACATCATCCGAAGCACACCGTTTATCATCCTTCTGGTATGTGTAATGCCCTTTACGAAAATCATCGTCGGCACTCGGATCGGTACCAGGGCAGCTATCGTGCCATTAGTTATCTATACCGCCCCATTTTTAGCAAGACTTCTTGAGACATCGCTTCTGGAAGTCGGCGGCGGCATCATCGAGGCAGCCCAGTCGATGGGAGCGACCACGTTCCAGATTATCCGTAATCGGCATTGTGGGTAACGTGCTGGACATCGCCAGTCTTGAGAAACTTGCCGACGACATTGTGGCAAAGTGGGGACGCATTGACATCCTGCTCAACATTGCCGGTGGAAACATGCCGGGCGCAACATTGGCTCCCGACCAGCACTTCTATGACATGGACATCTCCTGCTGGGAGAAAGTTACCAACCTGAACATGAACGGAACCGTTTATCCGTCTTTGGTATTCAGCAAGGTCATGGCAAAACAGGGTAAAGGGTGCATTGTCAACGTATCTTCCATGGCTGCTTACAGCGCCATTACGCGCGTTCCGGGTTACTCGGCAGCCAAAACAGCCGTTGCCAACTTCACCCAATGGCTGGCAAGCGAACTGGCTCTGAAATATGGAGACGGCATCCGCGTCAACGCCATTGCTCCCGGTTTCTTCATCGGCGACCAGAACCGCGCCGTACTCATCAACCCCGACGGCTCACTGACCGACCGCAGCAAGAAAGTACTGGCAAAGACTCCGATGAAACGTTTCGGCGACATCAACGAGCTGAACGGCGCCGTACAGTTCCTGTGCAGCGATGCCGCCAGCTTCGTCACAGGCGCACTGCTCCCCATTGACGGTGGCTTCAGCGCATTCAGCGGCGTGTAAGCAGAAAGTTTAAATAAGGTTGTGAAGCATAACAGCATAAGGCAAAGCCTATGTTGTTATGCTTCATTTTTTTCATGGCTAAATGTCTTTTTAGGATTCGTGTAACAGAACCTTAACACTTTTGAAAGCGTAATGTATACGCCGCGTATCAGCCGCGTAACATTCTCTCCTCATCTTTGCAGCGAATTAAGAAACGCATTAAAAAGACAAGCATGAAATCAGATTCAGGAAAAGTTCTCTTCTTTATTTTATTTCTCACACTCTCTGCCATGACGGTCGTGGCAGGCACCATTAAAGGCACCGTCACCGACAAGCAGACCCGGGAACCTCTGACCGGAGCCACCATACAGATAGCAGGAACAACACAAGGCACCGTTGCCGATGTGGACGGTAACTACTCCTTGGATGTAAACAACGGAACTTATACATTGGCCATTAAATATGTAGGCTACAAGGACATCATCATAAACAACGTAAAAGCCGGCAAATCCGACCTCATACTGAACTTTGAGCTGGAGAGCGACGCACAGGCTTTGGGTGAAGTGTCGGTAGTGGCCAGAAAGAACCTTGAGGGCGAACGCGCGTTGCAGATGGAACGCCGGAAAGCAACCCTCGCCATCGAGAACCTCGGTTCGAAGGAGATGAGCCTCAAAGGCATCGGCAATGTGGAAGAAGGAGTAAAGAAGATTACGGGCATCTCCGTTGCCGATGCAGGCCAACTCATTGTGCGCGGACTGGGCGACCGTTACAGCACCACAACCCTGAACGGACTCCCCATAGCCTCGCCCAACCCCGACAACAAACTGATTCCGCTGGACCTTTTCCCGTCGAGTACCGTACAGAACATCACAGTGAGCAAGGTATATAACGCGGAAGCTTTCGCCGACTATTCGGGTGCACACATCGACATCAATACCAAAGAGAATATCACCGAAGACTTCTTCAACATCGGTTTCAATACCGGCGGCAAATTCAACACACTGGGCAAAGACAGCTACCGGATGAACCGCAACGGCTCGCTGTTCAGAACCTCCGGTGTGGACCAGGCCGCACTCAACATGCCCCTGTCTGAATTCGACAACTACGTAAAGACAAGGAATATATTCGACACCTCATTTGCCGTAAAGAAGAAATCCTCCCTGCCGGACTTCAGCGGCAACCTCGGTTTCGGCAAAAACATCGGCATCGGCAGCCAGACACTCAGCATACTGGCATCCGCAAGCGCCGGCAACAGCTTCCAGAACATGGACAACGCTTTCTACAAAACCCTGGAAGCCACAGGCAGCGTGCAGGACAACTTTGCCTACGACAGCTATGCCCAGGAACTGAAACTGGCCGCATTGGGGCACATAGGCTACACCCTGCGCCGCCACGACCGCATAGGCTACACCTTTTTCTATGCACGCAACGCCACCGACACCTACCAACGTCGTGAGGGTATAGACGCCGAAGACCACGAACTGACAGGAAGCAACAACATCACCCACATCTACTCCTTGCAGAACCACCAGTTGGACGGGGTTCACAGCTTCGGCGGACGCGAGCAGTGGGAACTCACCTGGGGCGGCTCATACAGCAAGACGGGCAGTGAAGAACCCGACAGACGCCAAGTGATGTACATAAAGAACGACAACGGCGCACTCAGCCTCTTCAAGCTGAACCGTCAGGAAACCATGCGTTACTTCGGCAGCTTGGACGAGGAAGAATGGAACGGCAACCTCGCCATGCGCTGGAAATGGAACGAAAACAACTTCCTGAAGTTAGGCGTCAACTACAAGAACAAAAGCCGCGACTACAAGGCAACCCGTTTCTACTATAACCTCAACAAAATAGATCCCGTCATCACCGATATTTATGACACCGACGGATTTCTGAACCAAGAGAACATAGCCGACGGAAATGTAGTGGTGCAACGCGTGATGCAGCCCAAAGACAGTTATCGTGCCGGAAACGAAATCTACTCCGGTTATCTGCTGACTGATTTCTACCCTGTACCATCATTATTAGTAAACCTCGGCGTGCGCTACGAAATCAGCAGGCAATGGGTGGACTATGCCACCGACGGCGGCGACTGGTATGCCGAACGACGCAACCTTGACAAGAACGACCTCTTCCCCACCCTGAATCTGAAATACACAGTGAACGATGCCAACAGCATCCGCTTCTCCGCTTCGCGCACCGTCACCCGTCCCTCGTTCATCGAAATGGCGCCCTTCCTCTACCAAGAGTCCTACGGCTCGGCGCAAATCCGCGGTAATAACGAATTGCAAAACGGTTACAACTACAATTTCGACCTGCGCTATGAACACTTCGGCAAGAACGGAGACATGATTTCACTGACCGCCTACTTCAAATACTTAGACAGTCCGATAGAACGTATCCAAGCCTTGCAAGGCGGAGCCACGCTACACAGTTTCCAAAATGCAGACAACGGCATGGCAGGCGGTATGGAAGTGGAGCTCCGCAAACAACTGATGAAAGACCTCCGCCTGGGAGCCAACATCAGCTACATGTACACCAACGTGAAACTGCCCGAAGGCGGCGCCTACACCAACAAGGAACGCCCCCTGCAAGGTGCATCCCCTATCCTTGCCAATGCCGACCTCACCTACTCGCCCCGCTTCGGCGAAGAACGGCAACTGAACCTCGCCCTGCTCTACAACCTGCAAGGCAGCCGTATCCATGCGGTAGGCGTATCCAAACTGGGGGACATCAAACAGCAAACCCTGCATACACTGAACTTCAGCGCCGGCTATGACATCAACAGCCACTTCAGCCTGAAACTGCAGGTGAACGACCTGCTGAACCGCGCCGTCATCTTCAAGCAGGAAGTACCCTCTACCGGAGAGGAGGTAGAAGTGGAACGCTACAAGAAAGGCGCCAACCTTGAAATAGGTTTCAGCTACAAACTGTAAAAACAAAATATAGAGAGAAACAAAAAGTTATACGAACGATAACACTAATTTAATTCATTTATTATGGAATCTTTAAAATGGAAATTTTTATCACTTGCCCTCGTGGCAAGCATGTCTTTCCTCACTTCTTGCAGTGATGACGACAACAACGGCGGAAACGACAACGGTGAAGTGGAAACCCTGAAAGGAACGATTACCTCGGATGTAACCCTGAAAGCGGGCACCACGTACAAACTGAGCGGCGAGTACATCGTCGAAGCAGGCGCCACACTGAACATCGAGGCAGGCGTAAAGATTATATCCGTCTACGACGATATAGTGGATTATATCCTGATAAAGCAAGGTGCCAAAATCAATGCCATGGGTACGGCAAACGCTCCTATCGTCATGACCAGCGAAAAGGAAGAACCGGGTGCCTGGGGCGGTATCCACATCTGCGGCAAGGCACACACCAATGCCGAAGGAGGTAAAGGAAGTTCCGAAATCGGCGGTGCCGTTTATGGCGGCAACGACGATGCCGACAACTCCGGCAAACTGCAATATGTGCGCGTAGAATACACCGGCTATGCTTTCGATGAGGAACATGAAGCCAACGGAATCACGTTCTACGGTGTGGGCAACGGTACAATCGTAGACCACTGTCAGGCCTACAAAGGCTCGGACGACGGTTTCGAATTCTTCGGCGGCTCTGTAAATGTCAGCAACATGGTGGTGGTGAGTTGCAGCGACGACTCTTTTGACTGGACCGAAGGATGGAACGGAAAGGGCACCGACCTCGTTGCCTACCAAGAACCCAAAGCCACATTGGGCTACGACTGCGACTGCCTCATCGAAGCCGACAACAATGAAAACGACAATGCAGCCAGCCCCATATCACACCCTACACTAAAGAATCTCATCCTTGCAGGTAATGGTGAAAGCAAACAGGGTATCCGCCTGCGCCGCGGCACCCAAGTCCATATAGACAATGCCAAAGTATGCGGCAAAGGCCAACCACTGGCAATAGAAAGCGCATTGACCAACAGTGCTTTAAAGAACGGCACTTCCCTACTGGCCAACATGACTATTTCTGCCGAACTGACAACCGACGGCGACTACACCAATGCCGATTTCATTGCCGCAACAGGCAACAAAGTGGACGCCGCCTTGTCATACGCCTCTTTCGACGCCATAAAAGCGGAATGTGACTGGATGAACGGAAACTGGGTGAAATAAGCATACATTGCTCATTGAATATTTTATTAGGAGTTTATTAAAAAAGGAGGTTGTGTCAAAAAAACGCTGACACAACCTCTTACTTTTCCGGTTTTCACAAACCGTTATATCTATGAAGTCTCCGCCGGATACTTCACCGCAGAAAATCAAGACAACACCCGTTGGAAATCCCTTCCGGACGGTGACTGGAACACCTGCAAATCGAACTCTGGAATAATGGCCAGTACATGGTCGAAGACATCGGCCTGTACACCCTCGTAGGGCACCCAATCCTTGATAGCACAGAAGAAATAAAGCTCCATAGGAATACCATGATCGGTGGGTTGCAACTGGCGAACCATGCAGACAAGCTCTTGGTTCACATCGGGAAGGCTCTTCAAATAGGCAGTCAGATAAGCCCGGAATACTCCCAAGTTGGTTTGACGGCGGCCGTTGACAAGGACGGAGTTATCAATATGATGCTCTTTATTGTACTCCTCTATTACCGCCTCTGTATGCTCCACATAATCTTTCAGCAAACGGATCTTCCGATATTTGTCCAGCATCTCCGGCGTGCAGAACTTCACGCTGTTCATATCAATATTAATGGAACGCTTCACACGACGTCCGCCGCTCTCACGCATCCCCCGCCAATTCTGGAACGAGTCGCTGACAAGCAGATAGGGCGGAATCGTAGTAATGGTATTATCCCAGTTACGCACCTTCACTGTGTTCAGCGTGACTTCTATCACCGTACCGTCAGCTCCATATTTGGGCATTGCAATCCAGTCGCCCACCTTCAACATGTCATTGGCAGACAACTGCACACCGGAAACAAACCCCATAATCGAATCCTTGAACACCAACATCAGTATAGCGGCAGAAGCGCCCAGACCGGCCAGCAATGACAACGGAGATTTATCAATCAGGATACTTACCACAATGATGGCCCCTACAAACCACAGAATCACCTGAACCGTCTGCAACATTCCCTTCAGCGGCCGGTCACGTAGCTGCTCCTTCTCGCTGTACACGCTATAAACAGCTTTCATGAATGAGTTTATGAAACTCAGAAAAGTGATGAGAATATAAATGAGGCAAACACGCTGGATGAATCCCAAAGTGGAAGAGCTTGTTTCGGCAAAAGCCACCGGAATAAAAATATAGATTATAACGGGAGCCACCATCCGGCTGAGATGAATCAGCACCTTGCGGTCAAAAACAATATCATCCCATGTAGCTTTTGTTTTCCTTATCAGGTGCGCCACCACCTTCAACAAGATATTCCGGCAGAGAACATCTGCCAGAAAAGCAACGATCAGTACAAGCGCAAAAGCTATAAACTGGTCGAGCATATCAGCCAAGGAAGGGGCTGTTCCCCAGGAAACCAATAATTCGTCGATATTCTTTAATATGTCCATGATAAGAAGGGGATAAAAGATAAAATTAAAATTATCAGGTATAAAAAGATTAAAGGTGCTCCCGTTCGAGAAACTCCCGTATATCCTCTTTCAACCACTGATAGAGATAAAGGTTCTTGTAACCGCTGTTTTTCTTCAACATAACGGACACATTGACCTGACTGTTCTCATAGCCTGTCAGCTCATTGCGAAACTGCTCGTTATGCTCCGCCAAACGTTTTATCTCCTGCTCGCGCTCACGACGGAGCACTGTGCAAACGGGTATCAGCAATTTCAAGACCACGCAGTCCATGATGTGATGTCCCTGCATATAAAGATAGGTGTTATCAGGAATCAGCCCTAATTTCCGCAGCTCCTCGCCCAGCTTGTCGACGTGCTCTATGTGTTGCGGGAAACGGGTCCGCATCTCGGACAGCTTGGCAGATACCGCACGTTGCATATTGTCCAGAGCGCTATAAGGATGACGGAGACTTATTTCCTGAAGACGGACATAGTTGTTGAAGTCATACATGGGAAATGTGTGCGTATCATGCTGCCGGTAGAACCACACATTCCATAGGAACAACGGATAAGCGATTTGTGAATAACGCTTCAGGAAAGCGGGAAAGTCAAGAATATAACGGTCGTTCAACGTTGCCTGCACGCATACTTCATGGAGACTCTCGGCAAAACAATGGAAGTTCTCAATGGCATATCCGTAAGTCTGGAAAATATAAGGGTTGCGGTTTATCTTCCGCGATACGTTGGTGGCTCCCTGAAGCAGAAAGTCGTAATCACTGTCCACACAAGCTATCAGACTGCGTCCCAGCTCCGTAGTGTTGAGCGTATTCATCAGCACCATTTTCTTACCCTTGGCCAATGAAGTGGCGGAAGGAAGCATTACCTGAAAATAGCGTTCTTCATTCTCGAACTCTGCCAAAAGAGTACGCCAAAATGCTATATCATCATAGCTTTCCACATATGCCACAATGCGCCTGCGCCCTTTCTTCGATGAGAATTTATGCGCGGCGTCCAGATAAGCCGAGGTCAGATTATGTCGTAAAGATGTTGCCACGTCACTAATCGCTAATCACTAAACACTAATCACCGTTGAAATATCCTCCACCTCCGTCACAGCATCCAACCATCCTTCCATGATGACGGCAGGCGAATGAGTGGTAAGGATAAGTTGTACATTCGGATTCAGATCACGTATCATGCCGATAAGTTTTTGTTGCCATTCTATGTGTAATGACGCTTCCGGCTCATCCATAAAGAGTACGCAATGCTCTTCATTACGTACAAGGACCGTCAGCAGAATCACCAGCATTTGTTTCTCACCGGACGAAAGTTTATAGGGCAAAAGCTGCTCGCCGTCTTGAAAGAAAACGATGTCATTGCTCTTCCTGTCGATTTTCTTACGGGTGTAGCTGAACAGTTCGTCCACCATATCCTGAAATTTCCGTTTAGGAACGGACAGATCGGGAGCCAGTTTTCGCTGTTCGTCATCACCGCTCAGCAGTTCAATCATTTTGTTTCCGATGTTCACCTGATAGTCAAGGTAGCGACGTTGAAGCAGATAGAGCTGCCAATCCAACTCGGACTTCACATTCGGATCCGCCATACGGGCGGTAAAATCTCCCATGATAAGGGGACGGTCGTAACTGCGGATCACATCATAAGGAATGAAGGTAGCCACCGGATTATCGAAGAAAACATGTACCCCGTTCTTCTCATCACTCTTTACTTCTCCTGTGGTCTGTTCCAGATAGCCCACCGAACGGTTCAGAATTGTGGTCTTTCCCACTCCGTTGATGCCGGAAAGTATATTGACGTCAGGACGCAACTCCCAAGCTATGTTGTAGCGATGCCACAACCCATGTATTTCGATACGCTTGATGTAATTAGCTTGTATTTCCATGATTTCATATTTTAAGCCCTGTCACTTTGTTACAAAAGTATGGCAAAATAAAAGAAAAAACAAATGTAACTTACTATTCTTTGTTTCAAAAAAATATTGTTCTTTTGCAGCTCAAAAGAAATACAGATATGAACAAGAACATACAAGGTCACCTGTTTGCTTTGACCGCCAATATCCTATGGGGATTAATGGCGCCTATCGGCAAATCCGCATTGGCTGAATTTTCAGCTTTGTCCGTTACAACTTTCCGTATGGTGGGTGCGGCAGCCTGCTTCTGGTTGCTCTCACTGTTCTGCAAACGCGAACAAGTGGATCACCGGGACATGTTGAAGATATTCTTTGCAACGCTTTTTGCATTGGTATTCAACCAGGGAGTGTACATCTTCGGCCTGTCCATGACCTCACCCATCGACGCATCCATCGTAACCACCACCCTTCCCATCGTCACCATGATTGTAGCCGCCATTTATCTGAAAGAACCTGTTACCAACAAAAAAGTGTTGGGCATCTTCGTAGGAGCAATGGGAGCCTTAATACTGATTATGAACAGCCAGAATACCGGAAGTGGCGGTGGCAGCGTCATAGGCGACTTGCTATGCTTGATTGCCCAAATCAGCTTCTCTATCTACCTGACCGTATTCAAAGGACTGTCCCAGAAATACTCCCCCATTACACTGAACAAGTGGATGTTTGTATACGCCTCAATGTGCTATATTCCCTTCTCTTATCATGGAATAGCTGCCATTCAATGGGCTGAAGTTTCCACTGCGGCATTGGTGCAAGTGGGTTATGTAGTGGTGGGAGGCAGCTTCCTTGCCTATATATGCATTATGACGGCACAAAGATTACTGCGTCCCACAGTAGTGAGCATGTACAACTATATGCAACCCATCGTAGCTTCAATAGTTACGGTCGTAATCGGTATGGCAACATTCAATCTGGAAAAAGGAATTGCCATTGCACTGGTGTTTCTCGGTGTATATATCGTAACGCAAAGCAAGTCACGCAAGGACTTCGAGAAAGAGGGGAAAGAGGTGTAAGGAAGCAAAGCTTCGTTTATTATGAATTATGAATTGCCATGCGGCATAACAGCACAACCAATTCATAATTCATAACTATTAAATTCCTTATTTTTTCAGCTCTGCAAAATAAGTATCCAACAGATTCTTTGCAGCGACAAAAGACGTCAGATTGCCTTTCAGTACCTGATTCTCCTTGCCGGCCAGCATCGCTTCAATCTTGGGGTTCTGATAGAAACTATCGCGAAGCTGTTCGTTAATGGTTTCATACATCCAATATTTGCTTTGTTCATTACGGCGATGTTCAAAATAGCCGTTATCTTTTACAAAGTCAATATACTTATATACCATGTCCCATACTTCCTGCACTCCAAGATTATAGAAACCCGAATAGGTCAGCACTTGCGGTGTCCAGCCGCTCTCCGGAGCCGGAAAAAGATGCAGCGCATTACGAAATTGAGTAGCAGCCAGCTTGGCACGTTCCAGATTATCTCCGTCCGCCTTGTTGATAACGATGCCGTCTGCCATTTCCATAATACCGCGCTTGATACCTTGCAGTTCGTCGCCCGTACCGGCAAGCTGGATAAGCAGGAAAAAATCCACCATTGAGTGCACAGCAGTCTCACTCTGTCCCACCCCTACCGTTTCAACGAATATCTTATCAAATCCGGCAGCCTCGCAAAGTACAATTGTCTCACGCGTCTTACGTGCCACCCCTCCCAATGAGCCTGCCGAAGGGCTGGGACGGATGAAAGACTTGGGGTGAACGGAAAGTTTCTCCATACGGGTTTTGTCGCCCAAGATGCTGCCCTTACTGCGTTCGCTGCTTGGGTCGATAGCCAATACAGCCAGTTTCCCGTCGTATTTCTCCAACACATGCAATCCGAACACATCAATAGACGTACTCTTACCGGCTCCCGGCACCCCGCTGATACCGATACGAATGGAGTCTCCCGAATACGGCAGACATTTCTCTATTACCTCCTGAGCTATGGCCTGATGTTCCGGTTTTACACTTTCCACCAACGTCACAGCCCGGCTCAATATCGTAACATCACCCTTAATAATACCCTCTACGTACTCTGCTACGGAAAGTTGACGTTTTTTGGGCTTCCGCTTCAAATAAGGATTGACGGACGAAGGTTGCTCAATGCCAGCATTGACAACCAAGCCTTTATATTCTCCGCTATTTTCAGGATGTTCCATGATAAGATTTATGGTTTGATTATTTCGCTTTAATATTAATCTCTACTTTCGATTGCATCGGGTCATTCGTAATCATCAGCAAACGCAGATGACGGCGTTTCTTCCCAATGTTCTTTTTCACAACAGTAACACGAAGGCGGGTACTTTCTCCCGGTTGCAACACACTCTTCTTCAAACTGACGCCCACAGCCGGATGAAAAACCTGAAGCTTACTGATTCGTAAAGGAGAACGTCCGGTATTGGTTATGATAATATCCTGACGTGCCTTTGATTTCTTTGCCAATACGGCACTCATATCGATGTCCTTTGTGGAAAGATTGACAACGGGAGCATTTGCCTTTTCCGCCTCGGTCATGCCTGAAAAATCGGGTAACAGAATGGCAGAAACGGGTATTTCATTTTCATCACCCACCTTGTCACCGGAAAAACGCGCCAAGTAGACCGATGCTTGCGTCAGCCCGAAGTCCGTCAGCCGTTCGGAATCCAGTGTAACGGTTATAACGCCCTTCTCACCCTTTTGCAAAACATTAGGCTTAACCTCCGTTTGCAGATAAGGCGGCAGATGCATCAGCACAGGCTCGTATGGACGGTCCGACAGGTTCACGACTCCAATATGCACGACGGGCTTTTCGCCGGCTTGCACATCAGGAAAATCAAGGCTGTTCTTATCAATACGTATCTGCCCGATAAGATACGGATGGGTTTTAGTAAAATCCTTTATTTCCTGCACCACCTCTCCATTGAACTTCAAATAGACCAAATGCGGCTGCGCATTGCTGTAAATGGCTACGGATTTATTGAAATGCCCCAAAGCCTCCGCATCAAAAGTGACATCGACCACTCCCTTTGCCCCCGGAGCGATAGGAGTCTTTGTCCACCGGGCTACGGAGCAGGCGCAATCGGGCTCCACGTCGGTAAGTACCAGCGGCTGGTTACCTGTGTTCGTAATGGAGTATTGCACCGTTACCGGATGTTTCCATTCAATCTGTCCGAAATCGTACGTCTCCGTATTGGAAGTAAAACGCGGTTGTGCTACGGCAGTCAATGCCGTAGCAGCAAGCGCATATAAGGTGATAAAACTGCGTTTCATTTATATTGTTTCTAAATTAGCTGCACAAATGTAAAGTTTTTAAGTGATATACGCAGACTTTCTTTCCGCTTTTTATAACCTATAAACATTCAATAGCAACTAAATCTATCTACTCTATTTGATAACAACAGTACCTCCCGCAGAATGAGAAGCATATTCCGGCGCATAAGCACACTCTACGGTAGCCAGTCCGGTTTCATACATTCCTCCACGAGCAACCCGGTAGCTATGTTCCAATACATAAACTCCTTTGCCCAAATGATCGAAGAAGAAATTAGTTCCGGCATCTTCCACTTCTGCATAATAGCCCATGCCATTATTCCAACGATAGCCTGAAAGTGAACTTACCGGTTCGAAGCAGGCTCCACGCTGGTCTTTCAGCTGGATAAAATCCATAGCCCGGTCCAAACTAAGAGTCAGCCGGGATACGACTTTATCACCTACCGAAAGCTGCGTGCCCTCCGACAGCGGTTGCAAGGACTTCTGTCCGTCGGCCGAGATACGCTCTACAAAGAGTTTCTTCTCAACATTCAGTTCACTGCCCTGTTGCTTCACATCGGAGATGGGCGACAAGTATTGTGCATAGACGGCTCCCCACGCAATGCCTGCATCTCTCTTCTCTACGGTAACTGACTTAGCCTTTACCTCAGGACTTCCTTGAACAAAGGCCTCCTTGATGTATCCCAATCCCGGAACAGCGGTCTTTGCAGGCGAGTAAGTCTCCAAGACCTTATCTCCCAAAGTGATGCGGACATCTCCTTTACTTTCCAGCAAATCGCTGCCCTGACAAAGCAATGCATAAACCGCATCGGCAGTAGCTACCGGAGAATTCCAGCTTGTCGTCTGTTTCTGTTTCAGCAACCAAAGCTTCATTTCTTCTATCAAAGCATCGTTGCCGCCCGCCTCGCGCAGGGCTTCCATTACAGCCACATGTGCAGGAACCGGCATCATACCCCAAGTATAAGGATTGGCATGGAAAGCAAAATGCGCTCCCATTTCGTCCGTTTGCACAAGATGTTCTTTAATAGAAGCTATAAACTCATTCGCTTCCGTCCTGCGTCCCTGTTTCTGCAAGATAATGGCGGTCTGCGCTTTGCAAATCATTGTACCGTTCACAAGGTTACGTCCCAACTTGGTAAGGAAGTAATCGAACATTTTTGCATACTCACCGGAGAGTTTTACCGAACCGAGAGCCACCAAATACATGTATTCCATAGTGGCATCCGACAGGGTGGTAATCTTAGTCCCGTTCTTCTCTGCCTTACGGATAGCACGATATTCTTTCAGCGCTTCTTCATTCAGATAGTCAAAAGCCTTGGCTTTCATCACCGCAACTTCTTCCGGCAATGCCCTATCCGTAAGTAAAGAAAGCCGGACAAGCAGTCCGGTGATATATCCCGTTACATAACGGTTGCCGGACATACCGCCAAACCAGCTCCATGCCCCTTCTTCGTTCTGTAGTTCTTTCAATTTGAGCAAGGACGCCATATTACGGTAATTCAATTGATTTACATCGAACAAAGTAGCGATACGCTGTTGCTGTTCCGCCTCGGTAGTGGCTTCGAGCAGCCAGGGGGACTCGCCCAACAGAATATTCTTCACATCCTGATTTTTCTCTAACTGACTGAGGAAAGTATCTTTTGTTCCGCCCGACAAACGCCAGTTGTCGAATACCGCTTTAATGCGCGGCTGGCTATTGGCGATATAGCCCGCCAAAGTATTGGCATAGAAAGCAGTTGCCCAAGAAATGGCATTATCCGTTGCAGGTTGGCTCAGTACAGGCAGGGCTTGTACGGCATACCATGCCGGATTACCCGTAAATTCCACTGTCAGGCGGCGGTCGGTCGCTGTACGGCTGTTGCCGTTGAAAAGGCTGTCCAGTGAGAAAGTACGTGTTTCCCCACCACGAACAGGCATGGCGAGTGTTTCTGTAATATATTCCTTATTGCTCAGAACAGGCAACAGATGCTGTTCACCGTCACTGAACGTGCCGCCGTCGGCCACCATGCGGACACCAAGCAGGTCGTAACGGTCTGTTACGTCAAACCGGAAATCAACCGATGCCGTCTTTCCTGCTTCCACTGAGAATTTTTGACGACGAGTGGAAATAATCTTCTCCGTCATCGGGTCAAAGAGGGTTAATACGGCCGTCCCTCTTATCTCCTTATCCGTCAGATTGGCAATACCGGCAGCTATCTGTGTCTTATCACCTACCCGCACAAAGCGCGGCATATTCGGAGTCAGCATAAACTCTTTGGATGTAACGGCAGTAGCATCCAGCATGCCTGTCATCATATCCTTGGTATGGGAATAACCGCGGAAATTCCAACGTGTCAGGCTCTGCGGCATAGTAAATGAGAAAGTGACCTCTCCCTGCTCGTTGGTACGCAACTGAGGATAGAAGAAAGCCGTTTCTGCAAAATTAGTACGCAAACCTGCCATAGGCTGTAACGCCTGCTCATCAAGAGGGATGGTCTCCGACTCAAAGACAACATCTGTCACACTTTCCTCAGCCAGCGCAGGAGCATATTTCACTTCAACCGCCCGTCCGGTCTTCATTTTAGTACGTGTAGCTCCATACCCGACAATCGTCGGTTCACAAAGGACAGCATCGTTTTCGACTATCTGCAATACTTCCGCAATTCCGTTATAAGGAGAACAGAAGTAATCAAAACGCCAGACGGGAACTCTCCACGACTTCAATGGGAAATAAGGAGTATAACTCTTTCCGTAATTGCTACTAAGATCCCAGTAGAAATAAGGGATATACCGATTGTAATAAACACTCAATGACTGATGACGGCTATAAATCCGGTCTAATGAGGCATCGTACATCATTGCCAGCATCTCGGCTGCAGCAGGAAAACCTTGCGGAGTCTTGATGACCAGCTTCCATTCCTCCTCCTGTCCCGGACGCAAACGATCGCGGAAAACCTCCCACTTCATATCCAGTGTCCGCTTGGGCAAACGCTTCCGCAATTCTACCCGGCGGGTATATAACTGACCGTTTTTAACAAAAGTGAACTGTACGGCAACTCCGTCTCCATACTCCTTACGATAAGGATATTCCATACGAACAATTGAGTCACTCAAGGATAAGGTACGGCTCTCCAACCTCCCTTTCTGCCCGAAAACATCAACCAGAACATACGCATGCTGCATTGAAGTACCGAAATAAAACACCGCCGGATGAGTTGCATCAAACTCCGTATTCTTCTCATAGAGGAAAGTCTCTACGAACATAGCCGGACGCGGCTCCGCCAATGAGAACAGCATAAGGTTCACCGCGTTATCCGCATTGTTAACCTCTTTACCGTTACGATCGCGAACCGACAGAATAAAACGGTATTCTCCCGACGGCAATTGTTTCCAGGCCGCAAAATCTTTTATTTCACCCGACGTAAATACACTCTCGTAGACAGGTTTATCAGCTATCTTCCCCGATTTAGAATCTATAACCGGATAAAGCCGGCACATTCCTTCCATGGGTAACGTCTCATTGGAAGCATTCATCACTGCCAGTTTTCCCGATATGGAATCTTCCCGGCATAATTCCCTGTTGATATCGGACATAAAAAAATAGGCTTGTCCGGTAGCACTCAAACTATATTGCGCGGTCTGGGTCTCGCCCGCATCCCCGGTAACCGACACTTCTACCTGATAAGAGAAACGCTCTCCTCGCGTCAAATCCGCATCAGCATCCGGTGTCAGGACAACAGGAATGGAGAAGTTGCCTTTAGCATCCAGTTGCACTGTATCTGAGACAAGCGGGGCAGACGGTTGTCCCCAATATCTCCAGTGGTTACGTCGGGTCACAGTGTATACTGCCGGAACATCCTGAACAGCCATACCATTGTATGCCTTGACATTTCCGGTGATACTTACCGTATCCCCCAAACTGTAGGCCTGTTCCACAGGATTAAACACAATCTCAAAAGTAGGCCGTTTATAATCCTCCACCCGTACGGGAACAGCCGCTTTATCCTTTACTTCAACCATGAAGTTGCCATTGAGGCAAACAGCAGGCAGTACAAATTCTGTTGTAAAAGAGCCGAACTCATTGGTGTCCACACTCTTCTGCACCAGCTCTTTCCTGTTCACATCCAGCAATCGTACCAGGTAATTCTTTCCTGCCAAGACATGAGCCGTATCGGCTGCTTGTTCATAAGAAATCCCTTTGACGTAGACAGTCTGACCGGGACGATACAAAGAACGGTCGGTTAACAGAGTGATATGCTCTGCCGGGCCCGATTCACCACGTTCGTAATATCTATTCAGATAAATGCTTTGGGGCGACATAGCAGTATCCGTCCCTTTGCGTGCCACATAGCTGCGGATAGCTTTATTCCATTCTATAACAGCCTTTCCACCGGCGTCAGTGGTAACATCCTGCAACAGTTTACGATTTTCTTCATTATAAGTGGAATAGAAACTGACTTTTGCGCCGGAAACGGGCTGCCCGCTACGGCCATCTACCGTAACCACTTCCATTTTATTGTCCGGCAGAGCCAGTGTCAGCACCTTGAAGCGAGTCGAAACAAGGAACTGGTCTGCCGTACGGGCTGTTACGGCATCGGGTACAATTTGCAATATATAAACGCCCGGTTCATCGGGTACATATAGTTTCAAAACCGTACGTTGCAAGTTGTTCAATAGCTCTCCCGGTTCCCCGGCCTTCTTAGCCAAAGGTTCCAGCTCGAAATGAGTGGCAGACATCCTGCGGGCATGCTTCTGATAAAAAGTATTGTTTATTCCTGTGTCCATCCAGGGAACCTCGGACAAGTCCGTGCGATACAGATTCAACGTAAATCCTTTCAGGTTGCGATAACTCACATTCAGTTCCAAAGAGTCACCGGGGTAGATACTCCCCTGGGTATTAATATCCAAATGAGGTTGCAGGATGCTTTCCCGTATGTTACGTAGTTCGTTGACACGCTTATAAGCAGAATAACGCTTCACGCCTTCATCGCACGTCTGCAAAGCCTCATCCATATGGGATGCTCCCATGTTACGGAGCAAGTCGGCTTTACAGATATAGGCTTCCGCACAAATTTCACGCGCTCCATATTCTCGAATCAGATTGTCCAACGCACCAAGATACTCCTTGTCAACTTGCGCCTTCCGTTCGCGATAAGTGGCATACGGCTCCCTGCTTACGCCACTTCCGGTTCTTTTCCATTTCCAATAATCGAGCGTGGCCAACACAGTCGCATCTTCAGCCCCGGCACGATGCCGGTAAGTATTTATCATTCCCTCATAAATACCGGCAATGCGCATACGTTGCAATGAGTCCGCCCGAAAGCCATCCAATAAGAGATAAGTGTCCACCGCCCGGGCTGCCAGTAGATGATACATATCGTGACCGTAAAAACGACTACCATCTTCCAGTACAACAAAAGGCACGTATTCCTTGGAGGACACCTCAAGCAGACGAACGGAATCTTGCAATGAAGCAAGATTATGCTCATCCACCTTAGTTACAAAAATATTACTACTCCACTCGCGAATGTCAGCAGGCGCTTCATCTGTATCCAAAGCTGTACGCCCTGACAACAACTGCCGGTTATATCGCATATAATCAGCATATTCACGAGCGAGCAAAGAGTGCAATATAGCTTTACTTACCGGATTTTGTTCCGATTTTGCCCAGTTTTCCAAATTTCTCAAATTGACATACAAGCTATCCGGCGTAAGTCTTTCCTGATAGGCTTCCCGGCAAATATATGCCTTCAGCATTTGCGGAACATTCTTTTCCTGTTCGGCTTTACGGTAGATTTGCCCCGTCAATTTCACTACTGTTTGCGGCAAACTTTTCTTTTGGGCTTGCTCTACCTGTTTCCACAGGCTGTTATATGACTGGGCTTGTAAGGTAGACAAGCACAACCCTATCATCAGCAGCAACAATGTAAAAAAACTTCGAATTTTATTCATAGCTATTCTATTTGTTATTAGTTTTTGTTTTTTATGCGAATCAAGAATCAAATCATAAAAAAATTCTCTGTATGATTACCTTCATTCATATCCCAACCTGACAGTTCATACGCCTTATATCCATTCCCTCGCCGAACCTGTCCGTCTCTTGCCTATGACGAATTACTATTAAAAGGCTTATAATTGCATATTAAAAGCCTTTTAATATATTATTATAAGCCTTTTAATGGCAATTCAACCGTAAAGCTATATCGGCTCATCTATACAAACATCTCATATCTTTACTATATGAATGTGCATTGTAAAAATAACAAATTAATAGTCACATTGTACCGTTTTTTAGAAAAAATAAAAAAACAAAGCATATACTGACATAAATACCTGCAATAATAAAAAAAAGCGGGGGATACATTCTCAGAACATATCCCCCGCTATCTTATCTGCTACTACACTCATCTCGGGTAGTTATAATACTTCATTGCTTCAATCCAGTTCTCGCCGACTTTAGCAAGAACGTTTCTAAAAGAGCTTACAATCTTTTTTCCCATAATCTTAAAAATTAAACTAATACCCTGAAAACTTTGTTTTTTTACTTTTTGATGGTATATCCCATCATTAACATCTCATTACGACCTACCTCTGCGAGAATACGTCTGAATGAACTCATAATCTTTTTTTTCATAACCTTAAAAAATTAAACTAACACCTTGAAAACTGAAAACTAAATTCTCTCTTTAAAAAGAGGATGAATACTTAAAGCATTACATAACCCCAAATGTTCTTATCGGCCTCGCCGAAATGTCTGAACAATTTTCTTAACTTTTTCATTTTGTTATCCTCCTAAAATCAATCTTGTTATTCTTAAAAATAACCTGTTATCCTATTATTTCTATGTTTTACAACACAAAAATAAAGCCTTTGTTCAAGATAACAAGTGATTTTATATAGAAAACTATGTTTTACAACATATTTATTGACCTAAATCAATTTTCTTCAAAGTGACGGTACAAGAAAAAGACAAGTTGACAGTAAGGCAAAGAAATTCTGACAGTCTGAAGACAAGATGACAGCAATAAAAAAAAGCAGGGCACATCAATACCCTGCTTTCTCCTTATTATATATAAGAAAAATTACTTTTCCGGAGTCTGCTCCAGTGTTGCAACCAGAAAATCGTAGAATTTTGTAACAGAAGGAATATATGCACGTTCATCCGGTGAATGTGGTGAGCGCAATGTAGGACCGAAAGAAATCATATCGAGTCCCGGACAATTAGCACCGATAATGCCACACTCCAAACCTGCATGGATCACTTTCACTGCCGGCTCTACACCAAATTGCTGCTTGTAAGACAAGGTCATGGCATGCAAAATCGGAGAATCGACATTAGGTTGCCAGCCAGAATAAGCGCCACTCAGTTCCACTTTCATACCTGCCATCGAGAAACATGCCGTCAAACTGTCTGCCAAGAAATCCTTCATTGTATCGCAAGAGCTGCGAGCGAGAATACGGACATCGGCTTTACCGCCCCCAATCGTTACAATGGCCAGATTGGAAGAAGTCTCCACTGTGTCAGGAACAGTAGGAATCATACGCATCACCCCGTTCTGGCAAGCCATCAGCACACTAATCATATTATCCTGAATCTCTTCAGGAACAATGAAAGCAGGCAAGTCCACATTCTCCAACTTCAAAGTTATGCCTTCTTCAATCGGAGCATACTCAGTATTCAGCAAGGCTTCATATTCCTTTATGTAATCTTCCAACCCTTCAACATCTTCGGGATTGAAAGCCAAGACAGCATGCGCCTCGCGCGGAATAGCATTACGCATATTGCCGCCCTCAAAACTCGACAGACGGCAATCGAATTCAATCAACAAGTCATGCACTATACGGGCAAGCAACTTATTGGCATTACCTCGTCCCTGATTGATCTCCAATCCGGAATGTCCACCGCGCAAGCCTTTCAAGATTATCTGACGGGCCACGAAATCGGCAGCGGGCTCTTCCTCTTTATATTCCAATGTAGCTGTGATATCAATTCCTCCTGCACAACCGATATAAAGTTCTCCTTCGTCTTCCGAATCGAGGTTCAGCAAAATCTCGCCTTTCAGTGTACCCGGTTTCAAGCCGAATGCACCATACATACCCGTTTCCTCATCCTTAGTAATCAATGCCTCCAGCGGACCATGCTTCAGGTCTTTTGCTTCAAGTACAGCCATAATGGCGGCCACACCCATGCCGTTATCGGCACCCAACGTAGTGCCTTTGGCCTTTACCCAATCGCCGTCAATGTATGTTTCAATGGGATCTTTGGTAAAGTCGTGAACAGTATCGTTGTTCTTCTGCGGCACCATATCCATATGCGCCTGAAGAATAACTCCTTTACGGTTTTCCATACCCGGAGTGGCAGGCTTACGGATAATGACATTGCCCACCTCATCGACAAATGACTCCAAACCTAAACTCTTACCGAAACTTATTAAAAACTCAGTTATTTGCTCCATATGTCCAGACGGACGGGGTATCTGAGTCAGCGAATAGAAATGCTTCCACACATTTTGTGGAGCCAACTGCAAAATTGTACTCATAATTATAAAAGTTGTTTTCGCAAATATAAGAGTTATTTTCCAATATACCTCTAATCGGAATTGTAAAAGTCAACATGATCTTCCTTCCATATATCGCAATACTCCCATACACACATACGACATCATATAGAAAGTTCTGCACCAATACGGGATTTAGCGGAAAAGGAGATTTTCTTACCTCGAACGGTTTGCCATTGAAACGTGCAACGCCCCATAGATGCCGAGTATTATGACCAGCAATGTCTGGATGCCATGTACAATCAACGCAAATATACCTGCATCAGTAGCACTCACGCCATAAAGCATCATCATGGTGATTACTGCAAAGTGCCAAGGTCCCGCCCCATTAGGCGTCGGAACGATTACGGCAAAGGTTCCGCCTACAAACATCACCATTGCCGCCTGAAAACTAAGATGTTCTGTAAAAGAGAAACAATAGAAAGTCAAGTAGAAATGATAGAAATAGCACCCCCATATAGACAATGTATAGAAAACAAATAACGGGATATTCTTCACATTGCGAAGTGACATCACCCCTTCACATACATTCAACACCACCCCTTTCACTTTCTCAAAGAAAGAAAGCATCCGCATCAGATAGTAGGCAAGTACCAGTACTCCAATAACAGAGAACAAAGAAACATAGAACCAAGGGGAAGTAAGCAGATGCATCAGCGAGGGAATTTTCGTACCCGTTTCCTGAAAAAAACGGAGAAACACAGGCATCTGGGCCATAAAAGTAAGCCCCGTAATCAAAAGAATACACAAGGTATCCACCAAACGCTCCGTTACCACAGTACCCAAAGACTTGGAAAACGAGACATCATCGTACTTGACCAGTACACCGCAACGCGACACCTCTCCCACACGAGGAAGCATTAAATTGGCAGCATAAGAAATGAAAATGGCATCCACACAATCACTCCTCTTAGGATAAGCCCCCAGCGGCTCCAGCGTCTGCCGCCAGCGCCATCCGCGCAGCACATGGCTCATCACTCCAAAAAGCAGAGAAAGCAACATCCAGCCCCAGTCCGTCCCATGCAGAAGCACTTCTTTTGCGCGTTCAAAATCAAAATCACGATACACCCAATACAGGATAAATCCGCCCAAAAGAATGGGCAATACGATTTTCAATGTCTTTTTTATAATCTTATTCATCGTTTTCCTTTAAAATTCATCCGGCACACATCGTAATTTGTGATTTGTAACTCATTATTCGCCGAAAAGGATTACCTTTGAACCGCAAAAGTAACGATTTAGTTGATACATGAGATTAGTTAAACCTAAAAAGTTTCTCGGCCAGCACTTTCTGAAAGATCTGAAAGTGGCACAAGACATTGCCAATACCGTAGATGCCTGCCCCGAACTCCCAGTACTGGAAGTGGGACCGGGTATGGGGGTACTGACGCAATTTCTTTTACCCAAAGGACGCACAGTGAAAGTTGTGGAAGTAGATTACGAATCAGTGGCCTATCTACGGGAAGCTTATCCGCAATTGGAGGACCACATCATAGAAGATGACTTTCTGAAAATGAACCTTCAGCGCCTATTCGACGGGCAGCCTTTCGTACTGACGGGCAACTATCCCTATAACATATCCAGTCAAATATTCTTCAAGATGCTGGACAATAAGGATCTGATCCCATGCTGTACGGGCATGATACAGAAAGAAGTAGCCGAACGCATAGCAGCCGGTCCGGGCAGTAAGACGTACGGCATTCTGAGCGTACTGATACAGGCGTGGTACCGCGTGGAATATCTCTTTACTGTACATGAACACGTATTCAACCCGCCTCCGAAAGTAAAAAGCGCTGTCATCCGCATGACGCGCAATGATACGCAACAACTGGGATGTGACGAAAAATTATTCAAACAGGTTGTAAAAACAACGTTCAACCAGCGCCGGAAAACCCTGCGCAATTCCATAAAACCGATACTCGGCAAAGATTGCCCGCTAACCGAAGACGTTCTTTTCAATAAACGTCCCGAACAGCTGTCCGTACAAGAGTTCATCGAGCTGACCAACCGAGTGGAACAGGCATTACGCGAATAATGCACAGCCAATCAGCAAGATTGGCACATTAATGACATTAGCACATCATTAAAAATATGGAAATAGACGAAGAATACATAGATAAAGTCAAAAGCTTTATAGAGCAGAAAGACGCAGACAATGTCAAGGCGCTCCTCATCGACCTGCATCCGGCAGATATTGCCGAACTGTGTAATGACCTCGCGCCCGAAGAAGCACGCTTCGTTTATCGTCTCCTCGACAACGAAACAGCCGCCGACGTACTGGTAGAAATGGATGAAGACGTCCGAAGAGACTTTTTGGAACTCCTGCCTTCGGAAACCATTGCCAAACGCTTTGTAGACTACATGGATACGGATGATGCCGTAGACCTGATGCGCGACCTCGACGAGGACAAACAAGAGGAAGTCCTCTCCCATATTGAAGACATCGAACAAGCTGGAGACATCGTCGACCTGCTGAAATATGACGAAGATACCGCCGGCGGTTTAATGGGTACGGAGATGGTTACCGTCAATGAAAACTGGAGTATGCCGGAATGTCTGAAGGAGATGCGCTTGCAGGCTGAGCAATTGGATGAAATCTACTATGTCTACGTCATTGATGACGACGAACGCCTGCAAGGTGTTTTTCCGCTAAAAAAGATGATCACCTCCCCTTCCGTCTCCAAAGTGAAACATGTAATGAGGAAAGACCCTATTTCCGTTCATGTAGACACCCCCACAGACGAAGTGGTACAGATTATCGAGAAATACGACTTGGTGGCAGTCCCCGTCATCGACAGCATAGGCCGTTTGGTAGGACAAATCACCGTAGACGACGTTATGGACGAGGTTCGCGAACAATCGGAACGCGACTACCAGTTAGCATCCGGTTTGTCACAAGACGTAGAGACGGACGACAACGTCATGCGCCAAACTTCCGCACGCCTTCCCTGGTTGCTTATCGGCATGCTGGGCGGCATCGGCAACTCCATGATATTAGGAAACTTTGACGCAACCTTTGCCGCACATCCCGAAATGGCACTGTATATTCCTCTGATTGGCGGTACGGGCGGAAACGTGGGAACCCAATCCTCCGCAATTATCGTGCAGGGCCTTGCCAACAGTTCCCTGGATGCCAAAGATACATTCAAGCAGATAGCCAAAGAATCCATAGTGGCCCTGATCAATGCGACTATCATATCGCTATTGGTATACATATACAACTTTGTACGGTTCGGAGGTACGGCCACTGTGACCTATTCAGTATCCATCAGCCTGTTTGCCGTTGTTATGTTCGCCTCCATATTCGGGACACTGGTACCGATGACACTCGAAAAGCTGAAAGTAGATCCGGCTATCGCCACAGGCCCGTTTATCTCCATCACCAATGACATTATCGGTATGATGATGTATATGGGCATCACCGTATTATTGGCCTGAAACGGTAAAATCGAAAAAAAACAATGAAAAAAGTATGAAGTAATCATTTTATTTCATTAATTTGTAACCTAATGTAACCCGAACGGGGCATCCCGTTTCTAAAAAGTAAATACAAATGACGGACACTCATGACACTAATCTCCCCGACAAAGCGGTGGAATTAGAAGAAGACAAGAAAACAGCAGAGGTTTCTGAGCCGGCAACAACAGAAACTTCAGCTGAAGCAACCTTGACAGACAAGCCGGCCGAATCTGTTCAAAAGCTCACAAAAGAAGAAATCCTGAATAAGCTTAAAGAAATTGCGACGGATGTAGAAAACGCAGCCAAATCGGAAATAGACAGCTTGAAACAGGCTTTCTACAAACTACATAACTCCGAGCAGGAAGCTGCAAAGAAGCTATTCGTTGAGAATGGAGGAATTATTGAAGAGTTTGTTCCACAAACCGATGCTTTGGAAGAGGAATTCAAGAATACCATGTCCGTCATCAAAGAAAAAAGAAGTGCGCTCAATGCAGAGCAAGAGAAACAGAAAGAACTCAACCTGCAAATCAAGCTTTCTATCATTGAGGAACTAAAGGAATTGGTAGAGTCTCCCGAAGATGCCAACAAGAACTATACAGAGTTCAAGAAATTGCAACAGCAATGGAATGAAGTGAAAGTTGTGCCCCAAGCCAAAGTAAATGAGTTGTGGAAGAATTATCAACTGTATGTCGAAAAATTCTACGACCTCTTAAAGCTGAATAATGAGTTTCGTGAATATGATTTCAAGAAGAACCTTGAAATAAAGAACCATCTTTGCGAAGCCGCTGAAAAATTGGCCGACGAACCGGATGTGGTCTCCGCTTTCCACCAATTGCAGAAGCTGCATCAGGAATTCCGCGATACAGGCCCGGTGGCAAAAGAATTACGCGATGAAATATGGGCGCGTTTCAAGGCAGCCTCCACGACTGTAAACCGTCGCCACCAACAACACTTTGAAGCCCTGAAAGAGACTGAGCAACACAATCTCGATCAAAAGACCGTAATTTGTGAAATCATCGAAGCCATTGATTACAACGAGCTCACCAACTTCTCTTCTTGGGAAAACAAGACACAGGAAATCATTGCCTTGCAAAATAAATGGAAAACCATCGGTTTTGCCCCGCAAAAGATGAACGTGAAGATATTTGAACGCTTCCGCAAAGCATGCGATGAGTTCTTCCAAAAGAAAGGCGAATTCTTCAAGTCCCTGAAAGAAGGCATGAACGAAAATCTGGAGAAGAAACGCATCTTATGCGAAAAAGCAGAAGCCTTGAAAGACAGTACCGATTGGAAAACAACGGCAGAAGAGCTGACCAAACTGCAAAAGGAATGGAAAACAGTAGGTCCCGTTGCCAAGAAATACTCAGACGCTATATGGAAACGGTTCATTTCTGCCTGTGACTATTTCTTTGAACAAAAGAACAAAGCAACCTCTTCGCAACGTTCCGTTGAACAAGAGAACCTGGAAAAAAAGAAAGTCATTATCGAAAAGCTAACTGCCATTGATGAAACAATGGATGTAGAAGAGGCTACGCTATTGGTTCGTGAACTTATGAAAGAATGGAACAGCGTAGGACATGTACCTTTCAAAGAAAAGGATAAGATATACAAACAATACCATGGACAGATAGACAAATTGTTTGAACGTTTCAACATCAGCGCTTCCAACAAGAAGCTGAGTAACTTCAAATCGTCTATCAGCAATATCCAGGAAGGTAGCCCGCAAGCCCTCTACCGCGAACGGGAAAAGCTGGTACGTGCCTGCGAAAATATGAAAAATGAATTGCAGACCTACGAAAACAATCTGGGCTTCCTGACAACATCTTCCAAGAAAGGCAGCAACTTGCTGACAGAGCTTAACCGTAAAGTGGAAAAGTTAAAGAGTGACATCGAATTGGTGAAGCAGAAAATTAAAGTGATTGACAACTCAATCAGCGAAGCAGAATAGTTTTTGAGCCTATGATATGAGGTTATAAAAAAATGACAGCATTTAATATTTCACCACAGATTATCATCACGTGTAATCTGTGGTGATTTTTTATGCAATCATTTTTAATGGTGGAACAGACGGACACCGGTAAATGCCATTGCTATGCCATATTTATCACAAGTCTCTATAACATGATCATCACGTACCGAACCTCCTGCCTGCGCTATAAACTCCACACCACTCCTGTGCGCACGTTCAATATTGTCACCGAATGGAAAAAACGCATCAGAACCCAGCGCAACACCTTTCAAAGTATCCAACCACGCACGTTTCTCCTCACGAGTCAGAACCTCCGGCTTTTCAGTAAAGAACTGCTGCCAAACACCGTCGGCCAATACATCTTCGTAATCATCACTGATATAGACATCAATTGTATTGTCGCGGTCGGCACGTCGTATTTTCTCCACCCAAGGCAAATTCAGCACTTTCGGATGTTGGCGCAAGTACCATATATCAGCCTTATTTCCCGCCAAGCGGGTACAATGGATACGGCTCTGCTGTCCGGCACCAATACCGATGGCCTGTCCCTCCTTTACATAACAAACAGAATTAGACTGAGTATACTTCAATGTAATAAGTGCTATCATCAAATCACGCTTGGCGGCTTCGGGAAAATTCTTATTCCTGGTAGGGATATTTGCAAACAACTCCTCCCCATTCAACTTAATCTCATTACGACCTTGCTCAAAAGTAACCCCGAAAACATCTTTATGCTCAATCGGAGCCGGTTTATAAGCCGGATCAATCTTGATTACATTATAAGTACCCTTACGCTTATTCTTCAATATCTCAAACGCCTCATCGGTATATCCCGGCGCAATTACTCCGTCAGACACTTCACGATTTATAAAACGGGCAGTAGCCTCATCACACACATCACTTAAGGCAATAAAATCACCATAAGAAGACATACGATCGGCACCACGAGCACGCACATAAGCATTGGCAAGCGGTGAAAGCTGCAAGCCATCAACAAAATAGATTTTTTTCATTGTTTCGTCCAGCTCCAACCCGATAGCGGCTCCTGCCGGACTTACGTGTTTAAATGAAGCGGCAGCCGGCATCCCGGTAGCCTCTTTCAGTTCTTTTACCAACTGCCAACCGTTCAGGGCATCCATAAAGTTGATATACCCCGGACGTCCGTTCAAGACTTCGATAGGCAACTCTCCCTCCTGCATAAAGATGCGGGCCGGCTTTTGATTAGGGTTACAGCCGTATTTCAAAGATAGTTCTTTTGCCATAATTATTATTGTTTGGATAACTGCAAATACGTTTTATAGTAATAAAAAAAACCTCCTAAAATCACAATTTAGGAGGTTTCATTTTACGATAAATATGGTTGGGCTATCTGGACTCGAACCAGAAATGACAGGACCAGAATCTGTAGTGTTAC
>OGWY01000630.1_pt1 | contig 29017 bp, 22 predicted proteins | sample 1576121 | NCBI WGS metagenome assembly OGWY01 (sample SAMEA3541543, study PRJEB24748) | human gut metagenome | biome: human gut; feature: human-associated habitat; material: faeces | place: China | collected 2012 | reverse complement strand
GAAGCACTTCGCGGTCAATTTCGATTTACTTATGCATCAACCGGCGAATGGATACCTCGTCCCAACCAGCAGGAAACAATTGACAAATTTGTTGCTGCTGTAGAATCCGGCCGGACTAATCTCTTGATGTATGCCGTAATGCGCTTTGGGAAATCATTTACTTCTCTATGCTGTGCAAAAGAAATTGGTGCGAAGATTATTCTTATCGTTTCGGCTAAAGCTGATGTACGAGAAGAATGGAAGAAAACAGTCCAGAGTGCAGATAACTTTAACCAAGACTATGTTTTTATAACCAGCGATGATTTGATCCGTGACCAATCGGCAGTTTCTTCTGTGCTTGCAGATGGTAAAGGCGCAGTCGTGTTTCTGACTTTGCAGGATTTGCAGGGCGAGAATATTAAGGATAAGCATGAGGATATCTTTGGTCAGCAGATCGATCTGCTTATAGTTGACGAGACGCACTATGGCGCAAGAGCTGAAAGCTACGGGAAAGTGCTACGTTCCGTTAACTATGAAAAGGATGTCAAGGAAAAACACGCCAACGACGATTTTATTGAACTGGCAGATGCTGAAGAGCAGTTGAAATCGCTATCGGTGAAATACACCTTGCATCTTTCTGGAACACCGTATCGCATCTTAATGGGCAGTGAGTTTTCGAAAGAGGACATTATTGCTTTCTATCAATTCTCGGATATTGTCAAAGACCAAGAGAAATGGGATAAAGAACACCTGCTTGACGATACGGAAGACGTGAAGGAATGGGACAATCCATATTTCGGCTTTCCGCAAATGGTGAGGTTTGCCTTTGTGCCAAGCAAATCAGCTTTAGCCGTTCTTGAGGGCTTGAAAAGTAGTGGTACTACCTATGCGTTTTCCGCTCTCTTAAAACCGCAGTCTATTACCAAAGATTCTACAAACGCATTACATAAAAAATTTGTTTATGAACAGGAAGTCCTTGAACTCTTTGAGGCTATCGATGGGAGCAAGGATATTTCCCTCACCGTTATTGGTATATCCGACATAATTGTCGTATGATGAACCGGCACCAGGGAAAGGTACCCCGGAATGATTCACATACATGTTGGCTTCCCAGTCCGGCCGTAGTAATACGCTCGCCAGTGAGCTGGGTTCCCAGCGTTTCTTGCCTTCTTTGTCGTAATAGAAATTGAGTCCTATCGAACTGTTGGCAGCACCCAGTGTACAGAACACACATTCCAGTTGGTCGGTAACAGGGTCATAGGTCATTGTGTTGCTCTGTGCTACGTAGGGTACCCTATTATAGGCCTTATATACTGCAGATAGCAGTTGGGACTGCTGGGTAAGGAGAATAGTGACTTTTTTATAGTCGAAGTCGTCCTTGTCAATGCCTAGAAATTCTGATGCTTTGAACAGATGCACTTTATATTTGGTAGCTGCACGACGGATGCGAATCAGTTCGTTATTACTGCCATTATTCAACGAATAGCTGTATTGCACTATGTAAGTGTCGTAAGGTACAGGTTTCATATAAATTTCGTTATCACTGGCTGTGTATTGGTTGGCAAATATCACGCGTCCGTCCGGACTGTCATTACCTGAAATATTGCTTAAGTTAACTGAATCGGGGCGGAAGAGGAAAGCGTTGATCTTGAATTGTTTGTCTACATCCTTATCGGCTTTATTGAAGATAAACGAAGGGTAATCGGACAGACTGGGTGTCAGCGGTTCATTTGTGTTTATTCCTGCCGGAAAGCGTCCTTTGAGTTCAAACTGCCGGTTAGTCAGTTCATAAAACTCGATGAGGAGATGATGATTCTTTGTCCACTTCAGTTCATTGAAGGGACTGTTGGGACGGTTCAATTCCACAGCATTCAATTCATTGTAGAAAAAGCTCATATAGATGTACTTGTTCAACTTTAGTTTTATGTATTGCGTCAGGGAGGCCCCTTTCTGGTCGAATGCGATAAAGGTTGCACCACCTTCAAATTGTGCGCGGTCCAGATCCATTAACCTGGGTGAAGTTATGTGTATGATACGCTTGGTTGAATCAGTGGGGCTGATATCGGCGGTAGCACTCCAGCCTGCGGGGAGCATTGCTTCGATACGTTCCACATTGTTTGAACTAGTATACGGCACGCTGATGGTATGCCCTTCACGAAGAAATACGATAATGGAATCCACTCCATTATGATCTTTCAGTGCAAGGTTTCCCGGCTTAAGCTTGAAGTTAATTCCCAGCAAGGGGATATTGTAGGAGGTGCCATCGTGCAGGTTGATGGTGATTGAGGTACCGTCATCTGCTTTCACCACACTTTCGATGATTGGATCCACCGACAGAGTTTCTCCTTTGTCTCCTTTGGGTCCAGTGGCTTTTATTTTTTGCCCGCCGTCCAATATGAATGTATAGTTATTCTCTTTCGGGTACTTGATGGTCCAATAGTAGTTTTCGTCTGCGGGGTTGTCAGGATCTTTGGCGGCACTGATAAGGGGAGTATCTCCGTTTATTCCGTCCTTTCCGGGATCGCCCTTGTCACCCTTGTCACCAAGGGCTTTATCTTGGGTTTTCACGCCATTGATAATCCAGTAGCCATCATCACTGATGCCCACAACAGGGGAGCGGCCGTCCGTTCCGTTTTTACCGTCGCGTCCATAGGGAATGAAGAACTTGTAGGTATCCAATGTTATGTCTACTCCTATGGTATCCTTTTGTCCGTTATTTTCTACAATTCGGTAGTCAAATCCGGTAACGGTAGGTTTGTTTGCCAGAATGGTATAGAGATTTTTCAGTTCTACGATTTCATTGTTAATGCGTAGAATCTCCGCGTTGATCCCGGTAATCTCGGCTGACAATTGATATTGGCGACTGTATAAAGTGCTTATATCTTCTTTGTGACAGGCTGTGACCAGCATAAGTAGTCCCAGCAGGCTTTCTATGACAAATATGGTCTTTTTCCGTTTCATTTCGGTATACTTTTATTGATAGAAATTGATGTTTGGAATATCTGATCAGGAAGCATCAGCGGCTTCCCAGTCTTTTTTGGTTAGCGATAGCGGCGGTGTCACCTTTCTCGGCAGCCATGTGAAAATAGTGTGATGCCTTTGTTGGATTATTTTCAAGTGCTGCACAAACTCCCAGGAGGTTCCATGCCCGATAGTCATCCAAGAGGTGTGACAGGTAAGCGGTAGCCATGCTGGTGTCATTTTTATGCAATGCGATGGCGGCCATGTAGATGCGTGCTATCGGGGCTTCTGGATAGAACTTGAAGGCGATGCCCGCACACTCATTGAATGCTTCGGAATACATCGGGTAGCAGTTGGTTACGGCTATCATTTCTTCCACACTGAGTTTCTCCGGTTGTGTATGTATAAGTCGCGTTGCTCGTTCAATGGTAAATGGAACAATCGTGTAATGAAAAGTATATTCGTTGCGTCTTAACTGCGGATATAACTCGTTCAGCATGCTTCTGTAAGCTGACAAATGTGCAAGTTTGTTTTGACGTGTCTCCACATCCGCATCACTCCGGAGAATGGCAAGTGCACGTTCTTTTTCAGGATTTTCCCAGGCCTGTAACAGGCGCTCAAGTCCATTCCAGTCTTCGGCGTGGCCTCGGCTCTGAATCTGGCTTTCGGGATAATTGAAGTTTTTGGCAATGTGGGAGGCGATGGCCTTTGCGCGGTTTTGGCTGAGTAGGATATTGAAATCATGCGGTCCTTCGGGCGAGGCATATCCGTCAATGGAAATGGAGCTGATGTAGATATCCTCATCGTTGGTAAGCTCTTGGAAAGCTGTAGCTATTTTTCCCAGTTCTTTCAGATTGTCTCCCAACTCAGGTCGTATGTCCCATTTCGAAACAGGGAAGTACAAGTGTGCCTGTCGACTCAGAGAACGTTCCTTACGTATGACTGTGTCAGGTTGCAGGTAGTCGAAAGCGAACTCTCCGTTCGAGAAGGGATTTGTCAATAGGGTCGCAGCAGGCAACACTTCTATTGCAGTCGGTGTGGAATGGAGTTGTGGTTTATTCCGGCGGAATTTCCAGAAAAGCGATACGCCGTTCTGCCAGATGAAGTCGTCATGGCTGTGCCGTATAGTACGTATGCCGTCGAATTCTCGTTTGTTGACCCACACCAGACCGCTGCTTATCTCCAGTCCCAGCTTTTGCGTAAGTGCAAAATGAACTGCGAGGTCACCACCCAACCCGATTGACAAGGGGCGTTGCTTGGGAGATATTCGACTTTTATCACTCAGGGAGTGTGCTTGCGCGTGAAATTTTTGCAGGTAGATTCCCGGCTTTACCAACAGTGATATGGGCTGTTCACGTCCTTCGGGTACGTGGCCAAAAAGACGGTTGAAATTGAACACTGCCTGTAACGAAACTTCCCAGTAACGTGATTCACTGTAGATTTGCGAATAGGGAACTGACTTGATATAGACATTGTTTCCTTGATTCTCCCATATGCCCGCGTTGTCAGGGGCTGTCTGGTAATTATCCTTTCCTCCTAATATAGTATAAGGATAATAAGTCATAGCATCCTCCGTTCCAAGGCGAAAGTTCTCCGCTGACCGAGGTGAGAAGCCGCGCATTCGGCCTACGGATACTCCCATTTCGATTCCAAAAAATGGTGAAAACTTGTAACCGGGCTTGAGGGAAACTTTGTTACCCCAAAAATCATGTTTGTTTGTCAGTGAGCTCATGTCGCCGAACATGAGTGGTACGGAATAACCCGCACCGATGTACCAGTATCCGGTAGTTTCAGGATAATTCTCCTTCTCTCTGAAGGTGTAGGGAGAGTAGGGACGTATACTGTCCTGAGCTACGGATTTCGCAGACAATTTGCAGGCTGCCAAAGGTAATAGGATGCATGTGAATAAAATTCTTGTTACTCTTTTCATACGTTCACATATAAAATTATATATTATTGATGATTTTGTTGCAAAATTAACTCCTTATAGTAAGAGATTAAAACATCTGTGATGGACATCTTGAATGAGCAATATATTGATATGCAGATGATTATTTGGTTATGTGATGTACATTTAAAGGCAACTTGCACGCACCTCCGGGCCGGTAATGGGTGGAGGAAGGTTTTGCCTAAAATAAAATTATTCACAGCGAGCTTTTAGAACTGTTTTATGAAATCATCCAAAGTCATATTCTCAATTTGCATTTTTTCTTTCAGACGCATTTTCTTTCTTGAAATGCTTCCTTTAGCTATATGATAGATTTCCGAAAGTAAGGAGAGCGAGAACTCCATCTTTAATAGACATGCAAAACGTATTTCTTCTAATGTAAGTTGCGGATATGCTTTTTCCAAACGAAGAGTGAAATCATTGAAACATGCATTCGTGTTCTGTATGATAATATCCCATTCTTCCTTTTTCATATGCATAGCTCCTTGCGAATTCTGGCTTTTCATCAGAATAGGTACGGTTAAGGCATTCAGGCGCTTGTAATATTCAACGCTCTGATTTAGTGATTCTATTTCGATAGCTTCACGATCATGCTTTTCCTGCAAATACTTTATTTCTGTTTCCCACTGGCTATTTTGGAGACGAACCATTGCCAGTTCCTTTTCCTTTAGAGACATCTCAACTTTTTTCTTGGATTGTTTTATACGGAAAACTAGTGATGTTCCCGAAAGCAAGATGAAAGATAAGAGGATAGCCAGCCTGTAATAAGAGAGCTCATGTTCTGAAAGTTCTATGTTCATTTGGGCAATTCTTCTCTGTTGGCGTTCGTGTTCCTGAAAAGCATTCAGGTTGCTAATGTATCCCGCCTTATTGTTCATCTCAAGAGAATCTCTGCAACGGATACTCTTTTCCGCATATTCACATGCGGATTGAAAATCTTTCTTCTCCTTTTTCAACAAAGATAGTTTATGATATACATCTTGTCTCTCTTTTAGGGAAAGCTTTTCAATATCCTTCATAAAAATAGACTCTGCTTCTTTTAAGCGGTGCATTTTCAGAAATATATTACCTTTGAGTATATTGCATGTCATTTTAAAGTTATACGAATGTCCGTCTTGCAAGGCTATGTCCGTATAGTATAAAGCTGAATCAAGCATATTCATGGCTAGATAAACTCTGGCAAGATCTTTATTATATTCAGCTTTGGCCAGTTTTTTTTGTGGAGGTACCAGCTCAAGTGCCCGATGCAGCCGATTTCTTGCTTTTATGTAATTTTTCTCAGAAATGCGAAGTTCTGCGAGTTCATGCATAGCCTCTGCCCTGAGAGTGGAATCTTTTAATTCGCAGGCAATGTCGAGAGCACGCTCCAGGCATTCTTTTTCCATGCCATGCATCATTTTGAAGCGATAAATATATGCTTCACCTACTTTGATGGCAAATAACATCCTGATATTTTGCCCTGCAAATTTTTCGGCTTGATTATAAAAAGCATTAGCTCTCAGGAAAGCATACCTGCCGGCATATATTCTTCCTAAGAAAAAATATAACTGGCACAAACGGCTAGAATCCTTTTGCTCTGCAAAATGGCTCAAAGCAAGATCTGATTTGTCAGGTAATGCAGGGATGTCGGGAACGAGCATCTTGGCCTTAACCAATAAATAATAATAAAATACTTTGTCGGATTTCCGCAAAGTGGTTGTATCCATATCAAGTATTTGCCTCAAGGATTTTTCAGGCATTGTTTCCAAAGAATCTTCCAGTACAAGCAACGACGGGCTATAAATGTTGCTTTGTTGATGACCACATGAGAATAAACACATGACCAGCATTAATGCAATTAAATATGTTCCCAACCGCATATCTTTAACTTTTAATATACCGTTTTTGTCTTTTGGCACTATGAATCTTAAGATAGGGCATTCGTTGGTGATGCCCGACCGTCTGTTCTATCATGCTAAAAGTAATTTATGTATTTGTTTAGTTTTCCATTGCAAAGGAAATAGCTTTTCTCTCGTAAAACAATTTTTATTATGTACATAGTGCTATATGCAAACAGTTGTATAACTGCTGTTTAAGCTTTTTGCTAGATGTACATATTGTATATAAATGGTATCTATATAGAAAAATATCTTCTGCATATCCTGTTCTTTTCTATGCTTTCCTTTTGTGTCTCTTACAAATTTGTGAGGCAAAAGCTCGATGGTAAACAATTTGGGAATGGAATTGTTTTTACAGAAAAACAAAGTCATGAAAAATTTTACGTTTATCTTATTAATAGCTGCTGCAGCCGCCAGTTCCATGCCACAGCGTGTTCTTTCGTGCACAGGAATCACCTTGACTGCCAAAGACAGTTCACGAATTGTTGCCCGCACCATTGAATGGGGAGGGAGCAATCTTCACAGCCAGTACGTCATCGTGCCACGTGGTTATGAGCAATATTCCTATGTGCCGGAAACAAACGGGTCGGGAATGAAATTTACAGCCAGATATGGTTATGTGGGCTTGGCCGTTGAGCAAAAGGAATTTATAGCTGAAGGTTTGAATGAAGCTGGCCTTTCAGCCGGTTTGTTTTATTTTCCAGGATACGGTAAATACGAAGAATACAATCCCTCGTTGCGCACTTCGAGTATAGCTGATTTGCAACTGGTATCATGGATATTGGGTAACTTCACGAATGTGGATGAAGTTAAAGATGCGATTCGTAGGGTGCATGTCGTTTCCATTGATCCTCGGGCTTCAACTGTGCACTGGCGCATTGCGGATGGCACCGGACGTCAATTGGTTTTGGAAATCATAGATGGTGAACCTCATTTTTATGAAAATAAACTGGGGGTACTGACTAACTCACCGGATTTTGAATGGCAAATGACGAATCTTAATAACTATGTCAATCTTTTTCCGGGCAGTGCGGAGACGAAATCATTGGGTGATATCGTACTTACCCCATTTGGTTCAGGCAGTGGCTTTTTAGGTATTCCCGGCGATGTTACTCCTCCTTCCAGATTTGTACGCGCCGCTTTCTTCCAGGCTTCTGCTCCACAGCAGGATGCTGGCGAAGAAACTGTTTTGCAGTGTTTCCAAATATTGAATAATTTCGACATCCCTTTAGGTGTTGAGTTTCCTTCCGGGCAGATACCCGTCAATATACCCAGTGCCACGCAATGGACGGCTGTTTCGGATATGACGAACCGCATTATTTATTATCGTACAATGTACAACAGTAATATTCGTTGTTTTGATTTGAATAAAATCGACTTTGGTAAGGTGGAGTATCGTGCTGTGCCTCTTGATGCGGTAAAACAGCAGCCGATTGAAACAATTGCCATTGAGTGAGATAGGTATTGTTTTTTTGAAGTTTTTCTGTATATTTTCATTGACCGGCAGTTGGGAGAAATGGCAGACGATGGTAATCAAAATAAGTATGAAAAACAAAGCGTAATGAACGGCTTTTCGGGCTGATTCATTACGCTTTGTCCAAATATCGTTTCCTGCTTTTATAACGCGTTCAACTCTTTCATTGCATACATGCTTTTACTTGAATAGTAGCTGTGCCATGTGATACAGGCTTCTGCGCCAAGTGAGAAACTCATGTGCTGTGTCGGGAGAAACAAAAGAGGTTGCATTGAAGCCGGCAGCTTTGAGGTCTTCCACTGCTTTGGTTACACCGGCAGGATTTTCTTTGCTTCCGCAACTGATGAAGATGCTTGCTACCTGATTCTTGTCCTTTATGTCGCCCGGTGCATAGACGCCGCCGCTCAATAGTCCGTAGTAATTGAACACTTCGGGACGACGCAAGGTTATCAGTCTTGTTTCAAAGCCGCCCATGGAGAGTCCGGCCATTGCGCGGTGCTTCTTGTCGGCCAGTGTGCGGAAATTGCTGTCAATGTAAGGTATCAGCTCGTCTACCAGGACTGTTTCAAATTCTTTGGCTGTAAATTGGTTGATATACCCGAATCTCACATCATTCGTCATGCCGTATGTCATCACAATGATGAAAGGTTCAATCTTGCCTTCGGCAATCAGGTTGTCCATAATCAGGTTGGCGTGTCCTTGATTGGACCAGGCTGTTTCGTCCTCTCCCCAACCATGTTGCAAATAGAGAACCGGATATTTCTTCTTGTCTTTGCCGTAGGTGGGCGGAGTGTAGACAAATGCACGACGGTGAGTGTTGGTGCTCTTTGAGTAGAAATAAACTTGCTGCACGTTGCCATGAGGCACTTCCTTCATTGCATAGAAATCGGCATCGTGTGCCGGAATCTCAATGCCGCTTTCCCAACGGCAGGAACCATAGTAGTTCTTGGCTCCCGGATCATTGAACACGCCACCGTCGATAGTGAGGTGGTAGTAATGGAAACCTTCGTCCATGGGGCCGTCTGTCGTACCTACCCATACGCCTTCTTTATCCTTGCGGAGAACTGTACCTCCACGACCGCCCAGACCGAGACTGACGATGACCGATTTGGCATCAGGAGCAACCACGCGGAAACGGGCATAGCCTTGTGAGTTGACCATGGGATACTGCTGGTCGGGCTGATTGAGTACGGATGGGCGGAAGTCTTCTTTCACCACTGCATTGTCGGCTGCCGGATCAAAATCCTTGATGAGGCTGTAAACGCGTTTCGGCTTGTAGTTTTCGTCGTAAGGCAACGGATAGTTGCGCACGCCTACCCATGAGTCCCGGTCGGAAAGATTCCAGAACGTGACATTGTCCACCACATCTTTATGTTTGCGGAGAATCTTGAAGAGACGTGTGTATTGGTCCTCCTGAAGCAGTTTTACTGTCTGACTGATGTCGCCGGCCTCGCGGCTGAAGTTGAGATGTCCTCCCATTTCCTCGTTGGCGCGAATGTCCAGCTCGGTGATATGGATGTGCTTCACTATTGTAGAGTATTTCGTCAGGGCGGCATCTACATCTTCCATACTTGGGCCGTAGATGTTGTAATGCCCCTGCATACCGATACCGTCGATGGGTACACCTTCTTCTTTCATGGACTTCACCATGTTGTAGATGCGGTCGCGCTTTTGGGGATCGGCGGCATTGTAATCATTATAGAAAAGGAGTACGTTAGGGTCGGCCTCGCGAGCGTAGATAAAGGCTTTCTTGATGAATTCATCGCCTGCTATCTGATAGAGGGGAGAGTTGCGGTAGGGGCTGGGCTTTTGTCCCATGACCGGCCGTCCGCCGTCGGAAATTGCTTCATTCACTACATCCCATGCGTATACCACGTCTTTGTAACGTTCCATAATAGCTGTGATGTGGTGTTTCATGTTTTGGAACAGTTTTTCTTTGGATACAAGATTTCCTTTTTCATCCTGATACATCCATTTCCCTATCTGTGCATGCCACATCAGGCAGTGCCCGCGAAGTTTGATTCCGTTGCTGCGGCAGAAGTTGGCGATTTTGTCGGCGTTTTCCCAGTTGAATTGTCCGTAGGCGGGTTCGGTGGGTTGCGGCTTCATGTCGTTCTCGGCCGTAATGCTGTTGAAGTCTTTTTTGATGATGGCAATCTGTTCGGGATTTGTGATGTTTTGCATGTTGACAGCCACACCGATAGAGAAGTAATCCTTGTAGGCATCCTTCAACCCTGTTGCACTGCTTTGGGCGAATCCTGTGTTTGCAGTCATGGCAAAGGCCAATGCACAAAGGGGTAATTTAAGTAAATGTTTCATGTGATAATAAATTAAAGGTTTGTGTTTGAAAACTATTACAAATTACAAAATAAGGCTTTCTTTTAGGAAAAAGCGTCATGTTTGTGTTACATGTTTTTTCTTTGGTGATACATCTTTTGGGTAAAATTCTGTATTTCCTGTGATTTGCTCGAATGAATAGCCGTTTTTTTCGGCTTTACGCGATTTTCCTGTATTTATCTTTTTTCGGCTTCGAGGAACTTCCTATCTTTGCACTCCTAAAAATAAGATAAAACTGAGAAAACTTTGGACTGGCTATATAGTTTGTTTGTCGAACACTCTGCCTTGCAGGCAGTGGTGGTGCTCTCGCTGATTTCCGCTATCGGATTGGGCTTGGGAAAGGTGCATGTTTGCGGCATTTCCCTTGGAGTGACGTTTGTGTTCTTTGCCGGTATCCTTGCCGGGCATTTCGGATTGTCCATTGATCCGCAGATGCTGAACTATGCGGAAAGTTTCGGATTGGTGATATTTGTATATGCGTTGGGACTGCAGGTGGGGCCCGGTTTCTTCAGCTCTTTCCGCAAGGGAGGCGTACAACTCAATATGCTGGCTCTGGGTGTGGTGCTGATTGGCACTTTGATGACTGTGCTGGGCAGTTACGGGCTGAATATCTCGCTGCCGGACATGGTGGGTATCCTTTGCGGCGCTACGACCAATACCCCGGCGCTGGGTGCGGCACAGCAGACTCTGAAGCAAATGGGACTGGAGTCCAGCACTCCGGCTTTGGGCTGCGCGGTGGCATATCCGCTTGGCGTGGTGGGAGTGATTCTTGCTGTGCTGGCAATACGCAAGGCGCTGGTGCGCAAGGAAGATCTGGAGCTGAAAGAGAAGGACGATGCGAACAAAACCTACATTGCGGCGTTTCAAGTACACAACCCGGCCATTTTCAATAAAAGCATCAAGGAGATAGGCGGGCTGAACTATCCGAAGTTCGTCATTTCCCGTTTGTGGAGGGACGGCAACGTGAGTATTCCTACCTCCGAGAAGATAATTAAGGAGGGAGACCGCTTGCTGGTGGTGACTTCGGAAAAGTATGCTCCGGCACTGACTGTGCTGTTCGGAGAACAGGAGCATACCGACTGGAATAAGGAAGATATTGACTGGAATGCCATAGACAGCCAGCTCATATCACAACGGATCGTAGTGACGCGCCCCGAACTGAACGGAAAGAAGCTGGGCTCGCTTCATCTGCGCAACCATTACGGCATCAACATCAGTCGTGTGTATCGTAGTGGCGTGCAGCTTCTTGCCACTGCAGAGCTGACCTTGCAACTGGGAGACCGCCTGACGGTGGTAGGTGAAGCAGCTGCCATACAGAATGTGGAAAAAGTGTTGGGCAACGCTATCAAGAGCCTGAAAGAACCGAACCTGGTGGCGGTGTTCATAGGCATTGTCCTGGGACTGGCTTTGGGAGCAATTCCCTTTTCCTTGCCGGGCATCAGCGCTCCGGTGAAACTGGGACTGGCGGGCGGCCCGATTATTGTAGGTATTCTGATAGGCACTTTCGGACCGCGCATGCACATGGTGACCTATACCACGCGCAGCGCCAACCTGATGCTTCGCGCGTTGGGGCTGTCACTCTACCTTGCTTGTCTGGGGTTGGATGCGGGGGCGCACTTCTTCGAGACGGTGTTCCGTCCGGAGGGTCTGCTGTGGATTGCTGCGGGATTTGTGCTGACTGTTGTTCCGGTACTGATAATGGGCGTGATCGCCTTTAAATGGATGAAAGTGGACTTCGGTTCCATAGCAGGTATGCTGTGCGGAAGTATGGCAAACCCCATGGCGCTGAATTATGCCAACGACACCATTCCGGGAGACAATCCGTCGGTGGCGTATGCAACGGTCTATCCGATGTGTATGTTCCTGCGCGTAATCATAGCGCAAGTGCTGTTGATGTTCTTGCTGGGTTGAGAATTAAAAAGTTGAGAAAAGAAGAGTTGTTTTAATTACGGACAACCGAATATGAATCATAAATCTAAAATCATAAATCTTGTCATGGGAACCATTACTCCGGAAAGTATAATCAGCGACTTGCGCTATCTGCAGTTACTGTCGCGCAGTTTTCCTACCATAGCCGATGCCAGTACGGAAATCATTAACCTGGAGGCTATTCTGAATTTGCCTAAGGGGACGGAACATTTTCTTACGGATATTCATGGAGAATACGAGGCTTTTCAGCACGTATTGAAGAACGCTTCGGGTGCAGTGAAGAGGAAGGTGAATGAAATCTTCGGCCACACGCTGCGCGAAAGTGAAAAGAAAGAAATCTGTACGCTGATTTATTATCCGGAAGAGAAGCTGCAGTTGATAAAGGAAGAGGAAACGGATCTGGACGACTGGTATCTCATCACCCTGAACCAGTTGGTGAAGGTGTGCCAGAATGTCTCTTCCAAATATACACGCTCGAAGGTGCGCAAGGCATTGCCGGCAGAATTCTCCTACATCATTCAGGAGTTGCTGCACGAGTCGAGCGTAGAGCCCAACAAACATGCGTATATCAATGTCATCGTCAGCACGATCATCTCGACCAAGCGTGCGGATGATTTCATCATAGCCATGTGCAAGCTGATCCAACGGCTGACGATAGATTCCCTGCACATCGTAGGAGACATCTACGACCGCGGTCCGGGGGCGCATATCATCATGGATACGCTCTGCGACTATCACAACTTCGATATTCAATGGGGAAACCACGATATCCTGTGGATGGGAGCTGCATCGGGCAATGATGCCTGCATAGCGAACGTAATCCGCATGTCCATGCGTTATGCCAACCTGGCGACGCTGGAAGACGGATACGGCATCAACCTGCTGCCGCTGGCCACCTTTGCAATGGATACTTATGCGGATGACTCTTGTGCCATCTTTGCCCCGAAGATGAATTTTGCCGATGCCAATTATAATGAAAAGACTTTGCGCCTGATTACGCAGATGCATAAGGCCATTACGATTATTCAATTCAAGCTGGAAGCGGAGATCATCAACCGCCGTCCGGAGTTTGGCATGGAGAACAGGAAGCTGTTGCATAAGATAGACTTTGAACGGGGAGTGTTTGTGTACGAAGGAAAAGAGTATGAGTTGCGCGATGCCAATTTCCCAACCATTGACCCGGCCGATCCGTACCGCCTGACCGATGAGGAACGGGAGCTGGTGGACAAGATACACGCTTCGTTTATGAATAGCGAGAAGCTGAAGAAACACATGCGTTGCCTGTTTACGTATGGCGGCATGTATCTGGTGTGCAACAGTAACCTGCTGTACCACGCTTCCGTACCCCTGAACGAAGACGGAAGTTTCAAGCATGTGCGCATCGGCAAGAAAGAATATTGGGGACATAAGCTGCTGCAAAAAACGGACCAGTTGATCCGTACCGCGTACTTTGACGAGGACGGTTCGGAGGAGAAGAACTTTGCACTGGACTATATGTGGTATATGTGGTGCGGACCGGATGCACCGTCTTTCGACAAGGATAAAATGGCGACGTTTGAGCGTTATTTCGTTGCCGACAAGGCATTGCACAAGGAGAACAAGGGATATTATTATACGCTTCGCAACCGCGCCGATATCTGTGACAGTATTTTAACGGAGTTCGGGGTGGAACCGGGCCCTCATTCACACATCATCAACGGACATGTACCTGTAAAGACGATTAAAGGCGAACGCCCCATAAAGGCCGACGGCAAGCTGCTGGTGATTGACGGCGGCTTTTCCAAAGCCTACCAGCCCGAAACGGGCATTGCGGGATACACGCTGGTATATCATTCGCATGGAATGCAGCTGGTGCAGCATGATCCTTTCCAAAGCCGTCAGAAGGCGATTGAGGAAGGGCAGGATATTAAGTCGACAACATTCGTCATCGAGTTCAATTCGCAGCGAATGATGGTGAAAGATACGGATAAAGGCAAACAGCTTGTAACGCAGATTCAAGACTTGAAAAAGCTGTTGGTGGCATATAGAACCGGCTTGATCAAAGAGAAAGAGATTTTTTGAGTTATACTCGGATTCGTCTCGCAGGATAAATAATTTGGTCCTGCGGGATGAATAAAATCATCCCGTAAGATGAATTTATTCGTCTCATGGGATGATTTATTTTATCTTGTGGGATGATTTTATTCCGTCAGTATCGGCTTTAGTATTTGAATAATACTATACCGCCTTCCACAATCACTCCTTTGTCGAAGTTAGCATTTCGGTTGTAATACCTGTCCCAGCCGTAACCGCCGGTCACGAACACACCCAAGCGTTCCGTCAGGCGGTACTCAAGGTTTATGCGGGTCTGGAGAGAGTAGAGGCGTGCCGGAAAACCGTAATCTTTGTTCTTGAAGGTCTCTACATGCTGGTAGCCTAAATCGCCGCTGATGAACAGTTGCTTGTAAAGAGGCAGTTCCAAGCCGGCGCGGTAGAAGAGTGCACCGGAGAATTTGTCGCTGAAATCGAGGTAATGCGTACCGCCGCCGAGAATGGTGTAGAACAGCTCGTTCTTGAAGCGGGCGGCCATATTCAGCTTGGTGGCGTTGCCGCCAAAAAGCATCATCTGCACTTGGGTGTCGGGATTGGCATTGACCAGTCCCAGCTGAAACCCGTCCAGCTTCTCTTTGTAATAGTTCACTAAACCTATCTGGAGCCCTTTGGCGCGGACAGCCACGTTTAGGGGGGCAAGTTGAATGCCGGTAGCCGTTCCGCCTGTGATGTTCCCTAAACCGGAGATCTGAATCCCTTTCATATTGTTGCCTACCACGTTCAGCAGGCCGGATGTGGTGACACCCGCGAAATCACCGCCCGAAATGTTGGCAAGTCCTGCAAGCTGCACGCCGCCGGTCTTTTCGCCGGTGATGTTCAGCAGGCCGCCTATGATGACTCCGTTGCTGTTGTCGCCTGCAATGTTGGCCAGACCGGAGAATACCACTCCCTGCGCATGATTGCCTGTGATGCCTACAAGGCCGGAAACGGACAGGCCGCAGAGATTGTCACCGTTGATATTGGTTATGCCTGCTACCTGTATGCCTCGCATACTTCCGCCTACTATATTGGATATGCCGGAGAATTGCACACCGTTCATGTCTCTGCCCGTAACGGAACCCAATACGTTTACTCCCAAACCGTTCAGGCGGTTCATGGCAGAGAAGATACCGAGATTGAGGAATGTGCTCCCTACTGTGTCCGTACGTTGTGTGGCAAGGTTCTTCCAAAGAGAGAGGTTGATGCCTGCTCTTTCCTTACGGGCAGGGCGGAGCTTGTCTGTTTGAGCATAAACAACTGTCCCTGCTAAAAGCAAGGACAGGCAGATGAATGAGAATATACGTTTCATGATTCGTTTGTCTTTGGGAATAGGAATAGAGTATGCGTTTATCCTTTTGCTTCTTGGTATAAGAAACGTTTAATGGATTTTTTCGGCGTTTTCTCAAATTCCTCAGGATATATCTTCATTTTTGATACCTGGCTGTAAGCGGGCAATTCTGCGTTCAGAGCCACACGATTCTCTTCCATGACACGTTCTATGTCATCGTTGGTGAGCCCATGGGCAAAGGCGTCATCGAAATCGGGATATACCAGTCCGACGAGTTTCTCGTTTTGCTGCACAATGATGCTTTCGGCCACGTATGGCAGGTTGTTCAACTTATCTTCTATCTCTTCGGGGTAGATGTTTTGTCCGCTTGGACCGAGGAGCATGTTCTTGCTGCGTCCCTTGATGGTGACATTGCCTTCGGCATCCATCAAGGCAAGGTCGCCGGTGTGCAGCCAGCCTTCTTTGTCCACCACCTGTTCGGTGGCTTCTTCATTCTTGTAGTAACCCAACATGGCATTGGGACCGCGGCAAACAATCTCACCGGGGATGTTCTCTGGGTCGGGAGAGAGGATTTTCACTTCCATGCGGGGAGCTGCCTTACCGCAAGAACCGGGTTTGAAGCGTGTCCAATCCTCGTAGCAGATGATGGGGCCACATTCCGTCATGCCGTAACCTACTGTGTAGGGGAAGTCTATCATGCGCAGGAATTGTTCCACTTCCTGATTGAAGGCCGCACCGCCTACAATGACTGCCGCAAAATTACCGCCGAAGGCTTGTATCATCTGTTCGCGTACGGTGGCTTTTATCTTGTCGTTGATGATAGGCACTTTCAGCAACAGTTTCATGGTGGGCGTTTCCAACTTGGGCAATACGCTCTTCTTGATGATCTTTTCGATGATGAGCGGTACGGCCACAATGAGGTTGGGCTTCACGTCGGCAAAGGCTTGGAAGATGATCTTCGGGCTTGGCATGCGGGTGAGGTAATAGATGTGGCAACCCACAGAAAACTCATACAGGAACTCAAATGCAAGTCCGTACATGTGTGCCATTGGCAACATGCATACCAGCTTGTCACCGGCTTTCAGCGGCAGCACTTCAAAGGCGAATTTGGTGTTGGACCACAGGCTGCGATAGGGGAGCATGACGCCTTTCGAGTAGCTGGTTGTGCCGGAGGTATAGTTGATGACCGCCAGTTCTTCGGGCTGGTCTTTGTGATAGTCGATATGCTCTTTGCGGAAGTTCTTGGGGAATTTCTTGCCGAACATCTCATTGAGGTGCTCGCGGGCATAGGTGACACGTTCGTTACGCGACACGAGCAGGGTGAAGTCCGTCATCATGAAAATGCCTTCCAGCAGGGGCATGGCGCTTTCATTGAGGTTTTCCCATACTTGGTCTCCTACGAAAAGGAGCTTGGCTTCGGAGTGATTGACGATGTTGTGCACATTGTCCGCCTTGAATTCGTGAAGAATGGGTACGATGACCGCGCCATAAGTCAGCGTGGCGAGGAATGTTACTCCCCAGTGTGAACTGTTGCGTCCGCAGACGGCGATCTTATCGCCTTTCCTGATGCCGCTTGCCTCAAAAATGATATGCAGCTTTTCTATTTTCCGGGCTACATCCTTATATTGCAAGGTTGCTCCTTTATAGTCGGTCAGGGCATCCAGATCCCAGTTTGCTTTGATACTATTCTCTATATAGGCGATAAAACTTTGTTCCATTGTATATTGCACATTTAGTTGAAAATTGCGCAAATATAAGGGTTTATATTAGAGAATACAAACTTTTAGTGGGAAATACTACTTTGACGGATGCCCTGAAACGCTACGGCAACTTCCTGTATGGAGCCGGTTTGGATTGCCTTTTGGAGTTAATCGTTGCCCAAGTACCACCGGTACATTCGTTGCACGCCTTCCTCAATGTCTATCTTGTGATGCCAGCCCAATGCGTGCAGTTTGCTTGGATCGGTGAGTTTGCGCATGGTGCCGTCGGGTTTGGTACTGTCGAACGTGAGTTTTCCCTGATAACCTACGGTGTCCACAATCAGTTCGGCCAGTTGGCGGATCGTGATTTCCTTGCCTGTGCCGATGTTGATGTGGCAGTTGCGAACATCTTTATCACCGGGCTTGTAGGTGTCTTTGAAGTCTACGTGCTCCATAACGAATACACTGGCATCTGCCATTTCTTCGCTCCAGAGGAATTCGCGCAGTGGCGTGCCGGTTCCCCAGAGTTTGACTTCCTTGTCGCTGATGCCGTATTTGGCAAGTATGTCCAGTATTTCTGCGTTGCTGTTGCTGCCGCTGATACCTTCTACGGGACGCTGGTTCATGTCAAGGCGTACGGCATTCCAGTTGCCCTGTTGCAGGCAGTGCGCCAGATGCACCTTACGGATCATGGCGGGAAGCACGTGGCTGCGCTCCAGATCGAAATTGTCGTTGGGACCGTAGAGGTTGGTGGGCATTACGGCGATGTAGTTCGTTCCGTATTGCAGATTGAAACTTTCACACATCTTCAGTCCGGCAATCTTGGCAATGGCATACGGCTCATTGGTGTATTCCAACGGTGAGGTGAGCAGGACATCTTCCTTCATCGGCTGTTCGGCATCGCGCGGATAGATGCAGGTGCTGCCTAAGAACAGCAGTTTCTTCACGTTGTGACGGAAACTCTCGCCAATGACGTTTTGTTGTATTTGGAGATTCTTGTAGATGAAATCTGCGCGATAGATGCTGTTTGCCATGATACCGCCCACGAAAGCGGCGGCAAGGAATACATATTCCGGCTGTTCTTCATCGAAGAAACGGCGTACGGCAACTCCGTCCAGCAAATCGAGCTCTTTATGGGTTTTTCCTATAAGGTTGGTGTAACCCTTTTCTTGCAGGTTTTTCCAGATAGCAGAACCTACCAGTCCATGATGTCCTGCAATGTATATTTTGGCATTTTTTTCCATGATTGATGTTGTCTTGGCAATGTTATTCTTCTTCTTTTGAACGGGCATGCAACTTCTTTACGAACTTCATGTCGTGTGCAGCCATGATTCTTACCAGCTCCTCAAAGCTTGTCTGCTGCGGGTTCCAGCCCAGCAAGGTTTTGGCTTTGGTGGGATCGCCCAGCAGTTGCTCCACTTCGGACGGGCGGAAATATTTGGGATCTACCTCAACCAGCACTTTACCGGTTCGGGTGTCGATGCCTTTTTCGTTTATTCCTGCACCTTCCCAACGCAACGGTATGCCTACTTCTTCAAAAGCCAGTGTGGCGAACTCGCGTACGGTGTGCATCTCTCCGGTAGCAATCACAAAGTCCTCCGGCGTATCATGTTGGAGGATGAGCCACATGCATTCCACATAATCGCGGGCATATCCCCAGTCGCGGCGTGCATCGAGGTTTCCCAAATACAGCTTATCCTGAAAACCTTGCGCTATGCGTGCGGCAGCCAGTGTAATCTTACGCGTCACGAAAGTTTCTCCACGCCGTTCGCTCTCATGGTTGAAGAGGATACCGTTGACGGCGAACATGCCGTAGCTTTCGCGGTAGTTCTTCGTAATCCAGAAACCGTATTGCTTGGCTACACCATACGGGCTGCGCGGATAGAAAGGAGTCGTCTCCTTTTGGGGCACTTCCTGTACTTTGCCGAACAGTTCGGAAGTGGATGCCTGATATATCTTTGTTTTCTTTTCCAGTCCTAAGATACGTACTGCTTCAAGCATACGCAATGTGCCTACGGCATCTGTCTCGGCGGTATATTCGGGCACGTCAAAGGAAACTTTTACGTGGCTTTGTGCGGCAAGATTATATATCTCGTCCGGTTGTACCTGCTGGATGATGCGGATAAGTGAGCTGCTGTCCGTCATGTCTCCGTAGTGCAAATTAATGGTGCGTTTCTGCTTCATGTCACGTACCCATTCGTCAAAGTACAGATGCTCGATGCGGCCTGTATTGAAAGATGATGAGCGCCGCATAATTCCATGTACTTCATATCCCTTTTGCAACAGGAATTCTGCAAGGAACGAACCGTCCTGCCCGGTGATTCCGGAAATTAGAGCTTTCTTCATTGATTCTGATGTTATGTTTTTTCTGATCGTTACATGTTTCGATGTGCAAAAATCGTGATTTATTGTGAGACGACAAAGCTAATACGGCAAATGATTTTACAATTATTCATATTTTAGGCATTTGCACTATATCGCAGGGGGTAATTTCAAATTTTACATGAACAAATGGGTTTTGCTTTTTGTTTCATCATAAAGATAAATTTTACAAGTATATGAAGAACTTAAATAAAACAGACATTGGACTGATAGGCCTGGCCGTTATGGGCGAAAATCTGGCTCTGAACATGGCTGATAAAGGCTGGCAGGTTTCAGTCTATAACCGTACGGTTCCGGGAGTGGAAGAAGGCGTGGTTGAGCGTTTTATGAACGGGAGAGCACGCGGAAAAAGAATTCAGGGATATACGGACATGGCTCTTTTTGTGGAGTCCATTGCCACTCCACGTAAAATAATGATGATGGTTCGTGCCGGCAGTGCCGTAGACGAGCTGATGGAGCAACTATTCCCTTTGCTGTCGCCGGGGGATATACTGATAGACGGGGGAAACTCCAATTACGAGGATACCAACCGCCGCGTGGCGCTGGCTGAAGAGAAAGGCTTCCGCTTTGTTGGAGCAGGCGTTTCCGGTGGTGAGGAAGGCGCCTTGAACGGTGCTTCCATCATGCCGGGAGGCTCTGTAAGTGCATGGGAAGAAGTAAAGCCTGTTCTACAAAGCATTGCCGCTAAAGCATCGGATGGAACGCCATGTTGCCAATGGGTGGGGCCGGCTGGATCCGGTCATTTTGTCAAGATGATTCACAATGGCATTGAGTATGGTGATATGCAGCTTATTTCTGAGGCCTATTGGCTGATGAAGAATCTCCTGAAACTGGGCAATGAAGAAATGTCTTCCGTCTTTTCCTATTGGAACGAGGGCAAGTTGCGCAGCTATCTCATTGAAATCACTGCCAACATACTGCAACATAAAGATAAATCGGGCGGTTTCCTGATAGACAAAATATTGGACGTTGCCGGACAAAAGGGTACGGGCAAATGGTCGGTGGTCAATGCTATGGAACTGGGTATGCCGTTGGGACTGATTGCTACGGCGGTCTTTGAACGGAGCCTCTCGGCGCAGAAGAATTTGCGTGAGGCAGCATCCAGGCATTTTGTCTGTCGGCATACGGATGTGGTATATAACAAGTCGGAAATGGTGAAGGACATCTATTCTGCACTGTATGCATCCAAACTGGTGTCCTATGCACAAGGGTTCGCTGTATTGCAGCGTGCTTCCGAGGCTTTCGGATGGCAGCTCAATTTGGCTTCCATTGCCCGCATGTGGCGGGGCGGTTGCATCATCCGCAGCGTATTCCTTAATGATATCGCCGCAGCTTTCGAACAGAACGAGAAGCCGCAGCATCTTCTTCTTGCCCCTTATTTCAGCAATGAGATGAAACAGTTGCTTCCCGGTTGGAAGCATCTGGTGGCACAGGCCATGAAAGAGGAACTTCCGGTTCCCGCCTTTTCGTCGGCATTGAACTATTTCTATTCATTGGTTTCCGTCAAGCTGCCGGCAAACATGATTCAGGCACAACGCGATTACTTTGGCGCGCACACCTTTGAGCGTGTAGATGAATTGCGCGGACAATTCTTTCATGAAAACTGGACCGGACATGGCGGAGATACAAAGTCGGGAACATATAATGTGTAGCCCTTCTTAATGGAACTCAGTGGAATGTCCTCAAACATAAATAAAGCTATGAATAGATTTGTGATGATAATTTTCGGCGCTTCCGGTGACTTGACGAAGCGTAAGTTGATGCCGGCGCTGTATACCTTATATAAGGAGAAACGTTTACCGGAAAGTTTTGCAGTATTAGGTGTGGGACGCACCGAATACCAAGATGATACTTACCGCGCTTACATCCGTTCAGAATTGGAGCGTTTTGTCGCTTCGGAAGAATATGCGCCTGAGTGCATGGAGGATTTCTGTAAACGCTTACACTATCTTTCCCTTAATCCCGCCGATGCAGCCGATTATGGGAAACTGAATGTACGCCTTCAGGAACTGACGGGTGAGCAGGAGCCGGATGGCATGTTGTATTATTTGGCTACACCGCCTTCTTTGTACGGTGTGATTCCCCTTCACCTCAAGGCTGCCCATTTGAATCGTCCCCACACGCGTATCATTGTGGAGAAACCCTTTGGCTATGATTTGGAATCGGCCCGCGAATTGAACCGCATATATGCGTCGGTGTTCGAAGAACAGCAGATTTACCGTATAGACCACTTCCTGGGCAAAGAAACGGCGCAGAATATTCTTGCTTTCCGCTTTGCTAACGGCATCTTTGAACCGCTTTGGAACCGTAATTATATCGACTATGTAGAGATTACCGCAGTAGAAAACTTGGGTATCGAGCAGCGTGGAGGATTCTATGAAGGAGCCGGAGCTTTGCGGGATATGGTGCAGAATCATCTGATCCAACTGGTGGCGCTCACTGCAATGGAACCGCCGGCTGTGTTCAATGCCGACAACTTCCGTAATGAAGTGGTGAAAGTGTACGAATCCCTCTCGCCGTTGACCGGGGAAGATCTGAAAGAACATATCGTCCGCGGGCAATACACTGCATCTGCCACGAAACCGGGATATCGCGAAGAGAAGAATGTTGCTCCGGACTCCCGTACCGAAACATATATTGCCATGAAAATCGGTATCAACAACTGGCGTTGGAACGGCGTTCCTTTTTACATACGTACAGGAAAGCAGATGCCGACCAAAGTAACCGAGATCGTGGTGCACTTTCGTGAGACACCGCATCAGATGTTTCGCTGCGAAGGCGGCCATTGCCCGCGTGCCAACAAATTGATCTTGCGTTTACAGCCCAACGAAGGCATCGTGCTGAAATTTGGAATGAAAGTTCCCGGGCCGGGGTTTGATGTAAAACAGGTGATGATGGACTTCAGTTATTCCGATTTGGGAGGATTGCCCGCCGGAGATGCGTATGCCCGTCTGATAGAGGACTGCATACAAGGCGACCAGACCCTCTTCACGCGTAGCGATGCTGTGGATGCGTCATGGCGTTTCTTTAATCCTGTGTTGAAGTATTGGCAGGAACATCCTGACGCACCGCTTTACGGTTATCCTGTGGGGACTTGGGGACCTTTGGAAAGCGAAGCAATGATGAACGAGCATGGAGCCGAATGGACTAATCCATGCAAGAATTTGACGAATACCGATGAATATTGCGAATTATGAAAAGTTATATATATCCTACTGCTACTTCGACCTCGCGTGCTCTTATCCGATACATAATTGACATGATGAACCGAGAGCCGGATCGGATTTTTTATTTTGCTTTCAGTGGAGGGACAACACCTTCTTTAATGTTTGATATTTGGGCGCATGAGTATCGCGAAGAAACTCCCTGGATGCGGATGCGCATCTTTTGGGTGGACGAGCGTTGTGTGCCTGTCAATGATTCGGACAGCAATTACGGTACAATGTTCCGCCTGTTGCTTAGCGAAGTGGGGATGCCCGATGAATTTGTATTTCCTATCTGCGGCACGTGCCGTCATCCGTCGCAAGAGGCGAAACGCTATTCGGATTTGGTATGCAGCACAGTGCCCTTGCGCCGGGGATTTCCCGCTTTCGACATGGTGTTGCTGGGAGCAGGTGATGACGGACACACTTCTTCCATTTTTCCCGGTCAGGAATATTTGCTATCATCCTTTCAGCCGTATGAGGAGAGTATAAATCCTTATAACGGCCAGCCGCGGATTGCTATGACAGGCTGCTTGCTTTTCAGTGCTAAAAAGATTGTATTTCTAATTACAGGCAAAGGTAAAGCGGGTGTCGTTTACGATATACTGGAATCTGGTGATACCGGTCCGGCAGCCTATGTAGCACATCATGCCGAAGACGTGGACATCTTTACTGACATAGAAATTACCGGATAAAACAGTTGTCTTTCGGGGAGGCTGTTTTGTTCGGTGCGGCAGGCCGGGTCAGGGCGCAAGACGCACTATTCTCCATCCGTCGGATTCAGGAGATGAAGATGAGGAGATATGTTCTTCTTTGCAAAGAGTATACAGAAAGCGGTCGTGCAACCTGTTTTCCCGCCCTTGCCAAAACTCGAAACGAGTAGGGGTAACGGCAAAACCGCCCCAGTTGCCGGGACGCTGTATTCTCTGTCCGGTCAGCTTAATCGCTTCCTTTACAAAGGCGCGGATGATTTCCGTCCGATTGTTGATGATCCGGCTTTGTGGGGATATTCTTGCACCTATTTTGCTTTTGTAGGGACGGGTGGAGAAGTATGCGTCCGAGTCTTTTTGGGGGCACTTTTCTGCTTTGCCTTCAATATGTATCTGCCTTTCCAGCTTATGCCAGACGAAGGAGAGGGAGATGTAGGGATTATCGGCTAGCTGTTGTCCTTTGCGGCTTTCGTAGTTGGTGTAGAAGATGAATCTGCCGTTTTCTACACCTTTCAGCAGCACTGTGCGGGTGGAAGGGCGGCCGTCGGGAGCAACGGTGGCCACGATCATAGCGGTGGGTTCGTCTTCACCGCAATGCAAAGCATCATTAAGCCAGCAGGCGAATTGCTCAAAGGGGTTTTCGGAGATGGTGTTGCGCATCAACTTATCTTTCTTGTATTCTTTCCGTATGTTTGAGAGTTGCAGTTCCATATACTATTCTTTAGGTTGATAACAATGAAGATGCGGAAAGTGTTGAGATCATCCTTTCTTTACGCTTAAAGAAAGGATGATATGCAAACAAAACAAACAATCATCTAGAAAAAGATTTTCTCTAAACGATAAGTCAATGCAAACTTACTTATATTATTTTGATTTTTACGGAGTGAGGGATGTGAATATATATTAATTTTCGAATCAGTGATTATTTTATACATATAATTCTCTATAAATTGACTAAAATATACAAATGTGTGCCGTCTTGTTTAAAGGGGATTGTGGATGGGAGGAGGAGAAAGATCCCGATCTTTGTTATGCGATGCTATTTGTACAAATTGAGAATTCTTGTTTTTTTCCTGATATATTTGTATGTTTGCCAGAACTAATGTTAATACTTAAAAACAGAAACATGCTAGGAAAAAGAATTGGCCAGTGGGCATTGCTGGCAGCTATCAGTTGTTGTCTCTCAATAGGGGAGGCTTGTGCTCAGAAGAAAGATTTTGGAAATTTGGCTCGCTATTCCAAAGAAAATGCAATGTTGCCAAAACCAGCCAAAAAGGAGAAAAGGGTTGTTTTTCTAGGCAACTCTATTACGGAAGGCTGGGTGCGGACTCATCCGGATTTCTTTAAAACGAATGGATATATTGGTCGCGGCATTAGCGGGCAGACTTCATATCAATTTCTGTTACGTTTTCGGGAAGATGTGATCAATCTTTCTCCGGCTTTGGTGGTCATTAACGCCGGAACCAATGATGTGGCAGAAAATACGAATCCGTATAATGAGGATTATACCTTTGGCAATATCGTGTCTATGGTGGAACTTGCTAAAGTCAATAAAATAAAGGTTATATTGACCTCGGTACTTCCTGCCGCCGCCTTTAAGTGGAGAATGGAAATAAAGGATGCTCCGCAAAAAATCCAAGCTCTGAATACCCGCATAAAAGCATATGCAGAGGCCAACAAAATACCGTTTGTTGATTATTATCAGGCAATGGTATCTGCCGATAACAAGGCTTTAAACTCCCGCTATACCAAAGATGGCGTTCATCCGACGGGTGAGGGATATGATGTCATGGAACCGCTGATTAAAGCTGCAATAGAAAAGGCACTTTGAGAAGATGCCTGAATAAAGGATATACCATAATGTAAAAGCACTTCCAACGTTCGCTTACGGAGGAAGTGCTTTACACAAAAACTAAACTAGACTTATAGTATTGGAAATGTAGTTGTAATCTGTGCATCACTTCTTTGCAAGTTGGCTGAAATAGATGTCCGACAATAAATGAGAAAAATTAGTCCATATTTTGTAATGTTACGTTACTTCGATTTATATTTTCGAGCACTTCATCAATGAATAAAGGACGGTAATATGGGCATTCAAGAACGCCCTTACTTTTTGCTTCCCTATACACTTTGGAAAATAATTTTGCTTTCTCCTTGTCGGTGATTGGTAGCTGCTCTATAGGAGTGGCGAGAAACCGACACCCCCAGCCTTTGCAGGTGGGGGTGAGGGAGCAGTGTTTTGGGCTTTTCCACTGACGTAAGCAGTCAGCAATTATTTGATTCATATTTCTTATATTTATCAAAACTTAAAAATAGTTGTTATGATGTTAGAAAGAATACACAAAGCTCATGTACTTTTGCTTGAACAAGAGAGCATCCGTCATAGAATTACCGTTATTGGTACAATTACCAATCCTTACTTAACTGCTTCCTATGAAGCTGATCTGATGGAAAGACTGATAGAAACGGAAATGCTGATTGACGGAATAAAAAAAACATCTTTTCCAACGGAATCTACTCTACCTTTTTCTTCAGATGCTCCAAGAGAGGTTTAATGCGCTCTTTGTTCCGTTCCGATATACTACCTATAGGTGCCCCATTCAAGAGTTCATATATTTCTTGTATGGAGAATTTGTAAGTCGTAATCATATCGGCATACGGTTGATACATTTTGGAACGTAGATTTACTGCGTTTAGACGTTCCAATTCTTTTTGGGTATCTTCCAGTATATCCAATAGGTTCATTTTACAGCATCGGTTAACATACTTATCAATGTTGTAATTGTCTTTATGCAGGTCTATGATATCCATATTGAATTAACTATTATTTATCATGAATCTGTTTCTGTGAGTTATAATCTTCATGACTTCTAAATATAGAGTCAGCAAGCCTCGTTCCTGTAGATACAAGTTTAGAAAGTACTCTTAATTGCTCTTTACATGGGATACTTTCTGTTGGATGAGGATAGTTTAAAGTATGATCTATTTCTCCCCAAATTTCTTCAAACAGTGTTCTTACCTGGATCTCACAGCATATTGGGTTAGCGTTCTGATTGTTAGGCTTAATAATATAATGGACGCTTGTATAATATGTTGGTCTAATTTCATTTTTAATGCTTAATTTTTCATACATAATCTTAGATTCAGGGTCCCAGCTATACGCCATAGGAGGTTCTACAAAAACCCATTCTCCGTTATTTATGTTTTCTAAAATAGCTTGATGAATTTTGGGGAATTGATCTTGATACAAATGGAGAACACGTACTCCTATCAAGTCCGTTATTTGTGCAAAGAGGTTAGTTGTATTTATTATCCTATCGGAAGACTGTTTTCGTATTAATTTATCTCTAAGGTGCTCAGGGTCTTTAATTCTGGATTTTATAGAATGAATTATCGGAAAAGGTTCACGATTTAATTCTGGATGAGAATTAAAAAAACTTTCTACTGTAGCCTTAAAAGGCTTTATTAGGTGCATGTGATTGTTATAATATTCTATAATATCGTTTATATTTTTCTCATTCATAGTGTGTTGGTTCTAGTGATAAGATCTTCGACAAAAGTTATATATGATTGTTTCAACTCTCTTAGCTTACCATTATTCCCCCTATTGTAATCAAAACCATTTTCTACTAAAAAAGCAATATACTCAGGATTGTTTTCGCTAAGTTCATTCCATTTTTCAGGAATTCTCCACATGGGGCAATTTAAAGCTTGCGCCATTGCTGGAAATGTATTATGTGAGTGCATTATTGATTTTCCACCAATAGGATTGGATATATCTTCTTGGGAAAGATTCTCTCTGTTATTCTCTTTTATAAATTGAAGAATAACTTCAGGGATACGATGAACATATTGATAATGAGCTTGAGCTAAATCATATTCATTTCCTGATTCCCCTCTTGTTTTGCCATATTTTTTACAATTATATATAGTATATCCTAAAAATTGAACAAATTTTCTTGGAAATTTTCTTCTTTTATCTGAAGAAATGAGAGTATATATGGTATTAAAGTCTTTTTGCCATATATCTAAAGAATTGCCTATATTTCGTATTCCATATAAGCTAAACATATCTGGTTGGGCTGGTATTATAAATCCATCGACTATTGAAATAATAACTTTATTTAAAATGCCTAGGCTAGGGGAAGTGTCAATTATAATGTATTCATAATTATTAAGCTCTGTGTAATTCTCACATATATTTCTAATATTGGTAATAGTTCTAATAGATAAATTATCTCCTTGATAAGCACCATTCCACCTTTCTGCTATTTTATTCTCATATTTATGTACTGACAAACGGCCGGGAATAAGGTCTAGATTTCTATCTAAATTTATTACTGGAGATGTTTCTTCTAAATCACTAAGTCCATCTTCTGCAGGTTTTAAAAGAAAGTGAATGCTTCTTGGGGTTTGAGTTATCTTAGGATTTTTTAAAAGTGCATCTTCGAAATCATCTATGAAAGGATCTTCTTCTTCCCAAATTTGGTGGAGTTTCTCTTCATTCATGCAACATATAGTTAAATTGCATTGAGGGTCTAAATCAATAAAAAGAGTTTTATGTCCCATTTCAGCTAAAGTATATCCTATGTGGAAAGCAAGGGTTGATTTTCCAACTCCTCCCTTATTGTTGAATAATGAAATTATTTTCATGGTATTTTTTTATATTAATAACTATTTGACATTTAATTTGTTTTATCAAAACGTCATTTAATGCATGGTGATTGAGTTGCTCCATTAGTGATCTCCCTATAAGAACTGTCATCGGATAAATTGTAATGATTACACAGTTTCTCTATCTCCAACTCAAGCATCGCAATTTCTTCTTAGAGAAGTGCATTTTCTTTTATATCTCTTCTATGTTGGTGTCTAAGAATAGCAATTGTCATTTCTTGAAATTCAATATTGTTATAAAATTTACTATATTAGTTTTTATGGTTGATTAGTTTTATTATCGGGATTATGATCGCTTGTTATTCTTATATGCTCCTGTGGAAAGGTTATATCTGTTTCTTCCACATTTTGCAAAATGAAAACTCCCAAAGCACGAGTCTTTTCATTTTGAGGGTTTATTTGGGATAATGTGTCATAATACCATTCTTTTTTATTTGTTAATAAAGGGCATTTTTTCTTTGAATAGTCTTGATACTCTATACGAA
>OGWY01000611.1_pt1 | contig 29435 bp, 22 predicted proteins | sample 1576121 | NCBI WGS metagenome assembly OGWY01 (sample SAMEA3541543, study PRJEB24748) | human gut metagenome | biome: human gut; feature: human-associated habitat; material: faeces | place: China | collected 2012 | reverse complement strand
GCATACGCGGGATACACCCGATTGTTGCGACACCTGTTTTCGCCGGCTGTGCCGGTACACCCTCGCCCGAGCGGGGAACAGTGCAACGGATGGATACAAGCAAAGAGTACCGATATGCAGAAACGCGGATGACGGGGAAACTTTCACTCCGCCTGAAACATCTCTGCAACTGCAGAGAAATACGCCGTGCTGTGTTGGCACAGCTTTCTTAAGCGCGTATCATCTATTTTCGAGGGGAAAATAGATACATCCCCGATCAGCCAGGGAATGCCAATGATGGACACACAAGGGGCGTGCATTCCAGCTTCTTTGCAAGCAATTGATCTGCATTCGACGTAAACAACAAACCGTCTCTGTATGGCAGCAGATAGAGTTCTTCACATCGTTTTCCAATACGAAGCACACGATTGTACGACAATTCCAATTCTCGTGCTATTGTTCGATACGATATTGGAGTCATCGATGAATGGCGCATGAAGTACACCGTAAGCATCAGCCTTACACTGTGTAATCTCTTGCTCATACACTCGTAAACGAGCGGGTCATATTTATCCGGTTCAATATCATTTTCTTCGCAGATAAAATCACAGATAGCCTTGGCGATAGCATTTGAAACCATGTCATCTGCAGCACGATAAATTACGAAATAATCCGTGGAATGAAAATAAGCATTTATCAGGCAGATCATGATCTTGTCAGCTGTTATATGCGAGAAGTCATTTTTCCATTCTCCAATACCAACTGTCGTCCATGTGCTCTTTATACTCAGTTCTGAAAGCATCTGTCCATGCGGAACAATGCGACCTCCCTTGCACTCTGGTTCCCGGTTTATCCGATTGTCCGAGTGCAGCAAACTCAGCAGATATATGTTCTCTGTTCTCTCAAGATCCAGGAACTTATTGAGGGAATTGGTGTTGTTGAATACCCTGACGTGAAGCGGATGTGGCTCATCCTCTGTGAAGATGATATTCACAGGCGACCATCTGAACAGAATCGAATCAACGACAGGAGAGGTCTTCTTCAGAATGCATTCAATGGCTTCCTGCTCACTTGAGAAGAAGAACTGTTCATCTATGGTTCTTCGAACTGGTCCGGTAATCAGAACGCACCATTTGCCATCTCCTGTTGGTCTATAACCAACAGCGTTTCCTTCAAACATTGACAGTCTGCAACCGGTGTATTTTTTCAGAACCTTGTTGTAAATAACACCATGTGCATTTAGGTTTTTCAGATGTTCAATTGCCTGCAGAATGACTGTGACCCGTTCTGGATGCTGCTTCAAGTGGCTGAGGGTCATATACGCTGCATCAACGGACATCAAAGTCGTTTTGACTAGCTGCTCGGCAGTGTAATCATAGCGTTTAACCGCCAATTCCTCAGGTGCGAATTCTTGGTTTGTGCGATAAAACTCAAACTCAGATGCCAACTCAATGTCTTTGGATAGAAAATCTACCATTTTCAATGCATCACTGAGTATGTGTCCTTTGCATAGCAGCTCGCCCAGAACAGCCGTTTTCCGACTATTCCATGTGTTTTTTATTTCCTGTATGCTTTCAACGTACTCAGCATCTGCAAGACAAGTATTTTGAGTTTGAGGTTTTGGCATCGTTTCATCACCGCCTGTTTACGCCACATTTTATTTTATTGGTTTTTTGTTTTTTATTATATCACTGACAAGCAGCATTTTCAAGTTATATAATCTCATCTACCGGATTGGCTTATGCGAGACTTGGGCTGATTTCGAGTGGCTGCATCAGTAAAGCAGCTATGGGTCGATACAGATGACAGATATTCATCAAGCTATTCTTTTTTTCTTTAGTCTGCCTATTCGCTTTGTCCTTTTGTCTGTAGAGCATCAGGCTTGGGACCTGTGTTTGACTGCGGGCACCTATCCGCTTATTAAGTTGAGCTATGGTTTGCTCATACTCCGTCTCTGAGTTGGCGAGCAGTCGCTCCGCCGCACACACCGCCATCACGGATAATACGATACGTTCCTGCTGCGCATCCGATACAACGGGGATAACTGCATCATAGCGGAGGGGATTATTTTTTGTAAGGTGGATATATACGAAGGCATCTGCGTCTTCGGATTCGGATGAGGTCTTTGCATCTATGAAAGTAAAGTTCAGAGCAATGTTATCCTGCAAGAATACGCTCAGTTTTTCATCCATGGCTCTGATTTTATTGATTGCATTTTCAACAATACGAGATCTGTCTGTTTTTTGAGTAGCCGATACATAACCAAATGCCATGTACTCCCCTACTTTGTTCATGTGGGATAATGTCGTCGCCGGGCACTGTCGCTTTCCCATTTGCAGACGTATGTAGTTATTTAAAGCGCCCTTCCCTTGCATGGCGCTGATTGGAGGTTCTTTGGAGATGATAGTGGTATCAGACGGGATGGTGTTTAAGCCAGACATAGTCATAATCTCATAGAATGAATCCCTATACCAAGATGTTGGTTTCTGGGATGACAGAGAAATCATCTTTCTGCCGGCTTCAGTAAAGTCACTTTGAAAGACAGCTAATGTGGATTGTAAAATGGGCTGCCTGCTATCCATACTCCTCTCCCCTTTCTTTTGATAAATAAAAAACTCAAAGACCAGAGATAACTTTCCCTGGTCTTTGAGTTTGTACAAGTATTGGTCAACTTAGAGCAGTGGCAGAACACCCTGCATGGTAAGCGCCACAGTTTTGATAATAACAGCTGCAAAGAAAGCAGTAACAGAAAAAAGCGTAGGGCCAATCTTATACTCTTTCTTCAGTTCTACGTCAGTCGCAGTAACGTACTGGTGTACAAAGTGAAATACTGATACGCCGTAAACCATAACTGCGGCAATAATGAAAAATGCAAGCTTCACAGAAGAGCCCTCCTCTCACAAACTGAGTAATCATCCTTTGATGTAATGATTATATCACTAACTATTTTGTTTTGCAACTATTAAATTCAGTTTTTGGGAAGAGTTTTTTAGCGCTTATGTGAGTTTGCCGGTAGGGCTCTTATTAGAGTTGAATATTAGTCGGCTTGGAGATCGGATAAAGAATCCGTCCGAAGAGGAAATAGCGTTCGGGGTCCTGCCTGGTGATTTGTACTCTTACTCTTGTGCCAGGCAGCGGAGGCGTGCTACCGGTCATCATCTGGCACATGCACTGTACCCCTTTCTCAAGCTCCACAAAGATGCGACCGTTCGGATGATCCTGACGCGGCGGTTCGACATAGCGAATCTCACCATTCGCGACGGAATCTACGGTGTAAATCTTCATTGCCTCAATACGACGGTCCTTTTCCGCACGCTTAACGGAGGCTGCATAGATAACTGCGTAATCGTCTTCCTGATTGCGAGTGATCTGCGTAATACGGACTATAATGATATTGCCCGGCGTAAAGCGCTCATCCTCTCGCGCATCCTGAATCATGCTCCAGGAAAGTTCACGTGCGGGAATGGTACTTTCAACACCATAAAGCTCGATGCGCACAGAACCACGCGACACTGCTACTACACGAGCAGCAGCAAGATCGTTTTCATTGACATGCGGGGTACCGTCCGAGTTCGTGCCGTACCAATACTGAATGCGCTTACGACGCATAGCCGAAGCACGGTCGCCACCAACAATAGAGTTGTTATCCAGATCGCAGTCTTCAGGAAGCTGATCGATGATGAAATCAATCTCTGCACCAAGGCGAGAGGTCAGATAAGCATGCATTGCATCCGCCATCGTGCAGGTCGGATTGTTCACGCGATACATAGTGAGCAGGTCGTTCTGATTGATAGTGGAGAACTTGAAATCCGGGATGTAAACCTGATACGGACCATAAGAAACAATGGCGTAATAAGACATATTGTCATTCGACTCACCGCGACGACGATCGAAAACCGGACGTACGCCCTTTACGCTACCCTGCAGATAACGGCTGCTGTTGAAGGACTGGTAGATATCCAGTGCACAGCGCTTACGCTTCTGCTCTTCCGGATCGATATAGCGGAAGTTCGGGTCAGCGCGATGGATGGTCTCCTGGCTCGTGGTATTAAAATGAATCGGACGAGCCTTAGGACCAGTACGATGGTGCTGGCTCTGAGTACGCTGCTGCTGCAGCTGTGCTTCCAGAGCATCCGCACCCGACGAAGTATCCTCCGTCGGATTCGCCTCATCATTAGTGGACTCCTGCTGGTATACCGGAGCAGCCGTTTCGGAAACCATTTCGGGCATATCATCTGCAGGCAGCGGGTACGGCTCACTGGACAGCGGCGGCATATCCGCTTCCATTGCTGCGGTTTCAACCTGGGGGGCCTGTTCTACCGGAACTTCCATTACGGGCTGCTCCGTGGTAGGTGCAACGACCGGCTGCTCCGTGGACATGGTTTCAGCGTTCATGACCGGATTCATGTTTTCATTGGCATTCATAATCTTATACCTCCTGAAATAAAAATTATATAAAAAGGCGGGTCAAGCCTTTTTAACAAAGTGATGAGCAGATATATGCTTAGAAATCATTCACAAAATCTGCGCCGTTAGCGATATTTGAACTGGAGCTTAGCCGTTCATTCACTCGCTTCTGCTTATTTGAGTTTGATGCTTTGTTATTTACGGAATCATCTGTTGCAACAGACTGATTGTTCGTTGTTTCTTCGGAGTCATCCGAAACATCGTAATCATCATCGTCAGAGTTAATGTCGTTATCAGCAGTGGTCTGTGCCGGGATGTTTTCTCCCTGACCAACTCCCTGCGGTGCTTCTACCGGTGGTTCCTCCTTTTGTGTTGCTGCCTTACGAGGGACATAAGACTCCGGTGGATCTTTGATCTCTGGACGCATACGATAAACTTTCTCTTGCTGCGCCCATGCAGGCGTGTGGTCTCTCATGTTGATGCGCTCCAGAGTAGCTGGATCAACCAGATCCGTATAAGGAAACTTCTCCAATACGATAATGTCACCACCTGCAGGAACAGCTATCAGCTTCCCCTCGGAAGCAAGCTTTATGATTTCGGTTTCCTGCATTACATTGCGTTCACCGACCGAATACGAATGAGCAACTTCTTCCGGCGCACCGACATTCAAGAGCGAGCGACTTACACGCTTGCTGTCCAGGGCAATCGTTCCAACGCCTGCTCGCTCCGAAAGATACTTAGCTGTACTCATGTCGTTACATGCAAGGCAGATCAGGTTCGAACAGTTTGACAGAAGAGACTCCCACATGTTATCAGGATACTCAAGCTGCAACTGCGCAAGGTTCTGAAAGATCATCGAGATCGCGATGCCCGCTGAACGTACAGTAGCAAGTTTCTTTTCGAAATCAGGAATCTTGCCGATTGCAATGAACTCGTCCATGATTACGCTTACCGGAACGTCCAGTGTCTGTGACGGCCTGGACATCGCAAGTGCGAACAGTTTATCAAAAAGGCATGAGAAGAACAACGAAGAAATGAAGCGGAAAGTCTCGTGCATTACAGGCATAATAACGAAATAAGCACAAGGCGTTTCGCCCGGCAGCGTTAAGCTTATATCCGGAACGCCGGTAACCTTTTGAACAATGCCATCCTGCAGGACACGCAGTCGCGTACCAAGACCAAGTTTCAGGTTGCCGCGCAGGTTATTAGATGCTGTGATGAAGATGTTCCACGGTTTCTTTGCTGCGTTATCATCCGGCAGCAAATCAAACTTTGCTTTAAGTTCTTCTTCCTCCTTTGCAAGGAGCTCGTACACAGAACCCAGCGTTGCTTTGCCGGCAAACTCCGGATCCGGAGCAGTGAGGACGTAGAGGATCAATGCCGTAAGAAGATTTTCCTCACCGTTTGCATATATCTCATCGCCACCGCCGTTTGGGTTTGAGGTGTTTTCGATGATGATATGGCAAAACTTCTGTGCTTCGATACCAATCTGAGGCGAACCTTTTAATTCTGCCAGGCAGTCCCACGAGTCACTACCCTGCAGATAGTCAAGGTTTAGTATTTTTACAGTGTAGCCGCGTTCTTCTGCATATCGTGCGGTGTCAGAATACAGTTCGCCTTTCGGGTCCGTAACGATTATGGATTCCTTTCGTAGGATTGCCTGGAAGATAGACGGTCTTGCAAAACAGAAGCTTTTGCCGCAGCCACTTGCACCTATTGCCATGATGTGTTTGTTCGTATTGCTTTTAAACTTGACGCGGACTGGCTCTTGAGTTCCGTCAGGATTTTTCTTTACTGCCAAACGTCCAAATGCATCGTATTTGAAATGCTTACCGTCTGGTGGGATACTGACCACCGGGCCTTTGACATTTGGTGCATCGGAAGAAGCAGGTATTCTTCCAATGATTGTGCCTTTGGTTCGCTCAAGCGGCTCAACTTCCAAATAATCTTTTATGTTTTCTTCTTTCATGATGCGCGATGTACCGTATGTACCGCTGTTTTCCATCTGGAAACCACGTTCGTCCATTTCGGTATCCAGCATCGTATGATCTTTCCACTTTATCAGCGCATACATTCCAATCAGAAAGTAAATAAATAAAGGAACCATAAGGCTGTTCGGAAGATTACGGAAAAACATTATCGCGCACTTAAATGGATTAACCGTAATGTGAAAAGATATGCTACTGTCATCGAATGGTGAAAATATTCCAGCCAGACCAGTCATTTGGCTGAAAAGTCCGCCAATCCATATTGTGAAAAGCATTAAAGCTACCGCGCATATGATAGATTTCTTTTTATCGCGTCGCACCCGCTCCGATACGACAGCAATTAAACTTTTTCGCGCCATTACAGCAATTCCTCCCTTCCAAAAAAGTATGAGTTAATTTTTTTCGTTTCTAATGCTCGTATTTTGATGTGCGGATATTCGCTGAAGAAACATCTTATAAACGAAACCTGTTCAACATCGCATACGATTCCGACTTTGTCCATACTGTCTTTATGTCGGGCTAGCACCTGTGACAGTTTGGAGACATCGCTTGAAACGAACTCATAACACACCAGGTCTTTGATAATTGCATCACCCATGCCCAAGGATTTCGCAGCAGCGAGTTCGTCTTGCTGGAAGCACATTGCCTTAAATTGTTCCGATGTAAAGTACATCAGCCGCAACAGACTCACACACCCAAAACGTGAAACCGGAACATAGTGGAACGTGACGCGCAAACTTTTATTGCCGGTTGATGAGATCAGAGTTCCGATACTGTTCTTTGTTTCAGTATTTCGAATTAGCTTTACTGCCGTTGCCTCATCTGGGACGAGCAGCAATGCTCGGCGGATATCTTCCACATGACCGTAAATCGAATACATGCTTTGCTTTAACAGTTCAATCGCTTCCAGTTCGCACATTCGGCTCATCAACATGGTCTCGCTGCTGCATACATAAACGAGAGAGGTTGTATTCGGCGCAAAAAGAATTCCCGTCGCTCGGGACGAACGGGTTCTACTTTCGCGTCGATGTTCTTCTTTCATTTCTCGCATAGAGTAAAACGAAACAGTTCCCCATGGTAAATGCGTTTGATTTTCTCTTAGCTCCGCAAGAGACATCTTCTCCGAACCAACCGGGCAGTTGATTAAACCAAACATTGCAGTTGCGACACCTAACTTTCGGCAAAGCGCTTTATGTTTTGATGTACGTCCATCTTTGGCAAAACACATCTCATAAAAGTCATAAGCCCGTGGGTCCTTCTCTTTTACAAAGTCAAGTCCCTGCGACGTCAAAGTAATTTCTTTTGCTGCGTCTTTGGATTCTTTGATAATTTTCTTCTCTGCAAGTAGGCGAATGCATTTACGGGTGTAGTCTGGATTGCTGTGCAGTATCATAAGGGTTTTCTTCTCTATGCGCGAGCTGTATGCTACGGTTCTCAGTAGTTTCCACCGGAAGGTCTGCTCCACCATCAAAAACAGCCCCCCAAATGTACACAGTCTCTACACCTTGTACAAATTTCGCAGGTGGCGAATCCTTGAAAATCCGCGTCACAGCTGAAGATTTTGGCTTTCCCCTGCCGGTCTGTTTTTATGAATTTCGAAAACCGCAAAACAGACCCATGAAGTTTTACATATCTTCCCATTTTCTTGTGCTTTCCTCATCTGTTTTTTCGTGAAATAAGTCCAGCTCCGAATGCTGATTGATCCACCGTTTCAGGTGTTTCTTCTCAAGGACATGCAACTCGGTAAACATCTGCTCTGCCGTCTGCGTGATATAAAAGTTATCGCAAAAGCAGGCAGCATCATCGATGCAGATGCGAGGGACAATAATGTCTAATAAGCGTTTGATCGCAATATTATCGTTGTCATAATACAGTGTTTTTCCTCGTTGATCTGGAGCCACATAGCTGATAAAAATCACAACAGCTTGCTCAAATTTTCTTTCGACAACCGGTATTTTTGAACTGATTTCGAAGAGAATACTGTCCATTAAGAGCTGGCTATATTTGCTTTTTGAAAGAGATTTTTTGAGAATCGGAGGGCTGCTGATCCGGCATGAAAGGCCTGAAATCTGGTCGAAGTTAACCATTACCTCTGGGACCAGAAAGCTCCCATCGTCAAAGAAGTTCTGTCTTTGAAGTGATTCTATTCTTTCTGTTTCTGCCGGAACCTTAAGCAAAATTTCTTCGATATTCAGAACTGTATGCACCGCTCGCTGATATGCAAATTCAAGATTATCTATCGCTTCCGGCGAGTTGTTTTCTTTGATTGAGAAGCCTGCTTTCTTTATTAGATTGATGCACTCCTGACATCTTTGGAGTGCCTTATCTATTTCATCCATCTGCGACTCCTTTTAGTTTTGTGAGAAAAACAGCTTTGCGTTTGGATCTGCATTCGGGTACTCAACAACAACATTAAGAATAGGGACTCTTAATGCTGCAGTAGATAACGGTGACGCTTTCATAAGGCTCTGAGAAGAATAGATAAAAATAAACTTCTCGGAAACCGCAACCGCCGCATCCGGGTTGTGGAACTCCTTCAGTCCATCAATCAACTTTTTTATCTCAATTTGCATCCCACTTCCGTCGCCATCGCAGCGAATGATATAATAAATATTATTGTTCCTTACAAAAGAAACCTTTGCAGGTGCTGGGCCATACTCAATGGTTTCCATATCCATGCCATTCATAAACTCGAGGAAAACCCAGAAAGCATCTTGCATCGAGCGCTGACTTCCACGCTCGATGTATCCCGCTGCTATCTCACCTTTCAGGCTGATATACCTCTTCTTAATAAGTTCTTGAATCAAGAACTCGGAGAAATAACTATATCCAAGCGTCAAGCCATTTTCCTCAGCGATCTGATTGCAGCGTTTGTACAACGAAACAAGACTGAGCGGACCAAACACCTGCAGCATTTGTATTATTTCAAATGCCATCTTGTTATGGCACGAAAGCTTTTTAAATCGCCTTTTCTTCTGTATCACTCTTTAGTTCCTCCGTTTTGTAACCGCTTTTGCAAGACGTCTGTACGCAAGAACCGAATCTCTGGCACCCACTGCTTGTCGTATTTAACCGTACAGAACAAGGAGGAATTCGGATTTGGCAGCAGCGGTACGTTCATTGCCTGCTCCATAGATCTAAAGACAAAGAAGTATTTGTCTCGGTTTATAAGCTCCGGATTTTTTCTTTTCTGCTGTGAAAAAATCATTTCCTTCTGACAAACAACTTTCAATTCAGCTACACCGTCGCCTTTGCACCTCACAATGGTGTAGTTAAAATTATTCTTAGTGTACGCAATATTGCCGAAGCCGGAAGGCTTATATACATCCTGAAGATCCACGCCCTGCATATGCTCCATAAAGATCCAGAACGCATCTATTCCTCTTTGGTTGGTATTTGCATTTGGATCCAGAGAGAATACGCGACTGCCTGTTTCGTACACATATCCTTTCATTTTCAACTGGCGTATGATGCTATTCATGCCATAATCCTCGGGGACTTTTCGATTTCTCAAGATCGCTAATTTCTGAACGAATGCGTTTATTGCGGGTGCTGGCAGTGTATCACACACTGCCAGCATATGCATAACTGCACCTTCCATCGTGTCCACATTAAAACATGGCTGGTGGATGATGTTCATACAAATCCTCCTCACTTCCATCAGTATTTTCTTCAGTGTCATTGTTATCGGCAGTTGTATCCGGGAGGTTTTCCTCCTCCATATCTGCCGATTTCATTTCATCTTCGGTATTGTATCCATAAGTATCTTCATGATCGATTCCCATGAAAACATCTGCCGCGTCGGCACAGTCTTCGCCTTGAGTCTTGACCATTACCGTTTTATACTGGAACGTGTCTATTGTTCCATCCGGATTCCGGCTGACCGTACTTTCCGCGATCTGGTCCATAGCCAAGCTATCCATTTGAGCATCGTAAGCAAGGTCCTCGTATGTTTTTTCACGAGGATTATAATACCTGCGAGGGACTTTATTATCCGGCGACTCGCTCATTTCATAGTCCACCTGCGAGTCTTCTGTTACGATATGATCCAACGGCTCTGCTGTTTCGTTAATCGAAGAATGCATAAGATTAGCACGTTTTTCTTCTGCCTCATGCAGCGCTTTCTCCGCTTTTTTTCGTTTTACGATAGCAGCAAGCTGTGCCGGATCAGTTGTAATCAGCTCATCTTCCAAGCGAGATGCGCGGATAAATACTGGAACCTTGTTGTTGTTTGCACAGATAAGTCCTTCGCCGCGATTGAAATTCGTAATGCTGCGGACCTCGTTCTTCGTAAGCTGGAGAACCTCCTGCATTGCCTTTGCCTCTTGCGGCTCCAGTCCAAGAATGATTTTTGTTTTCGAGTTTGAGATAATTGCTTTACCGTATTTACCGTCTTGGAACGCGAACAGGTCGGAAATATCCTGCGTTGCAAAGATTGCGGATCCACCATAACCACGAATGATTTTGAAGATTCGATACACGAAATCTGCTGCACGCGAGTCGGTAGATGCACCGATCAGCTGCCATCCCTCATCGATGATAACCGCTTTCCTTTCCGTTCGATTCTGTTTAATACGAGTCCAAAGGAAGTCCATGCAGATGAACATACCGACTGCTTTCATCGGTCCCTGAAGGTCTTCAAGATCGAAAACAATGAACTTGTTATCAAGGTCTACGTTCGTCTGGTGGTTGAAACTCGAAGCAGAGCCGGTAACAAAACGTCCAAGAATATGAGCGACACGCCTTGTATAATCGCTCTTCTGGAGGATGTCATACAGGTCACCGATAATCGGCATCGACTTAACTTTCTTCGTACCTGGAATATAAATCGATGCGTTGTCGTGAGTGATACCAAACTCATTGTACGTCTTAATAATCGCCTCATCGACAAGCTGCTCTTCTTCGTTTGTCAGATCAGGAACGAGGATATGGAAGAAAGTAAGCAACTGAGACGTCTTCTGTGTCAGCCAGCTTTTCTGCTCGAAGCTGTCCTGTTCGTCAAGATATTCGGAGATCGGAGATACGATCGGACGAATCTCCATGATGTTGATGCAGCTCTTTGCGCCTGGACTTATGGTAATGTAACTGCCGCCGATATGCGTACATACACGTTGCATCTCGTGCGCTTTATCCGGCGTTATGATGAAGGTCTGAATACCCTGATAGCGGAAACGCAATGCCATAAGTAGCTCACAATAAGTCTTGCCGGCTCCGGTCGTACCGGTAACAGTGATGTTGGCGTTCTTATATTTCTTCGTGTTAAAGATGTCCATATTAACAACGGAAGAATACCGACGGTTGACGCCAAGTACAATGCCATTCTCGTCACAGATCTCACAGGACGTGAACGGGAACATACTTGCCAGGCCATAGGTCATGACATTTCTCTGAGCGAAGGACATCAATTCTTTACGTTCCTGCAGCAGCGGTGCCGTCAGCAGAAACGCATCTTCCCCGCGAAATACGACTTCACGAATCGTTATATCTCGGGAGTATAAGTAATCCGTCAAACTCTCTTTGCGGCGAAGCAAATCCTCGTAGGTATCAGCAGCTACGGTGATGAACGTGTACATGTTGTAGAAGTCTTCACCGTTCGAAATGCTTTGTTTGACGAACTGCGCCGATTCAATTGCACTTTCAATCGTCTCGATATCGGTATCTGTATCACTACGATTACTAGCCTTTATTCGCGTCAGTTTGAGTTTTAAGGCCGCTTTATCCTTGATCTTGCCTCTATCTTGCTTCCGCGCAATAATGTCAACATCAACGCCGTCGCCGGCCTCTACGAGTGTTGTTATCCATCCGCCTATAACCGCAGATGGATAACCGTCGCGTGGAATAAAGAAAAAAGATAGGTATTGTCCATCACAGATCACGAAATTCTTGTGAGAAAAATCTATACCGCACGGGGCAACGTAATCAACAATAGGAACAGACGGATACGGGTCTTTGTCCTTAACGAGGCCTTTTACTTTCATCGTATCTTCAGTCACGCGAATAACTCTCTCTGCAAGAGTTTCCCTTTCAGATGTCTTTCGATTATAGAATTGATAGAGCGCTTCTGCCTGAAAATAGTCGTCATCTTTCGGGATAACAACCTCACTACCGCACGCACCCACACCAGATCGTATTTTTCTAAATGCCTCTGCCATGTCATCCGCGATATCGTCTATAGTCTTCTTTCTTAGGGAACGACGCTCGTATTCAAACACGATAAAGAAGCGCCTGGAAAGAGCCTCTTGACCGCTTAGCTCCTGAATGAACTTAATATGATCCTCCGTTAATTCACGGCATTTAGGTTGCGTCTCAGATTCGGCAGCGGCTTTAATGTTCTGAACAATATTTGAGATATCTGCGCGTCTAGTAATTACCTTGAATTGAATATTCGATGGCGCAATTCGCAACCAGCTTGCGAATAAATGAATAATATTATCTTGTTCTTCGACTGATTTTAGCGTGAAGTTTGTTGGCATGACTTCAACGATTTTGATGTACCGATCATCGTCTGTAATGATCATTCCACGATAAATATCTTTTACAGGAATGATTGACTGAGATGGCTCCACCGGTAGGGGTTTTTCAGTAGGCAGCGCGGATTCTTTCGAATTCTGCTGCTCTTCTTTTTCTTTTTTTAAGAACTTTTTTTTCTTTGGTCCTTTTATCTTAGAGGATTTACGCATTAAATATCTTCTCCTTTCCTCCAAAGATTGCAACAAATAAGAGGGAATGCATAGGCATCCCCTCTTATCTTCTTACTTGAAATAGCTCTTCGGATCCGTTGGCTGACCGTTCAAATATACTTCAAAATGAAGGTGTGGACCTGTCGAGTTGCCGGTACTTCCAACGGCGCCTATTTTCTGTCCTGCCGTTACTGTCTGTCCGACACTTACATCTATTCGAGATTGATGGCCATACGCTGTAACGTATCCGTTGCCATGATCTATCTGCGTGTAATTGCCATATCCCGACACCCAACCTGCACCGATTACTTTTCCAGAAGCCGCAGCGACAATAGCTGTTCCTGTCGGCGCAGGAATATCTTCACCTTTGTGGAATTTTCTAGTTCCATAAATGGGATGTATACGCCATCCGTAGGCGCTAGAATTATTTGTATAGCCTGGCAAAGGCCATGTAAAGACACCGCTATGGAGAGTTGCTCCACCCACAGAGCCTGTCGAATCCCACTGTCGCTGAAGTGCCAATGCAGTCTTCTTCTCATTCGGAAATCGCGGCATGCTACTACGCTTAATACGTCCATCATACAACTTTGTAATGAATTCTTCATCGGAGAGTTTGTTAGCTTGATCTGCTTTTTCAAGTCCCTTGATGCTTGTTATTTGTGATGTTAGGCCATAGGGACCGGCTTGAAACGCCCAACTAAGCAAAGAACCCTTTACAACGTCCGACCGAGATTTGACTTTATAGCCCTTTTTCTCAAGGTTATTGAGTGTTGGATTTAAATATTTTTCTATTGCGTAGTTCTTCTGCAACGTTTTGAATCCATCCGGGTCTGCCTCATAAGCTGCTTTCCATATTGTAGGCATTGTATCCGATGCCGATGTAGCATATAGAGAGCTTCTTGGGACGTTCAAATAGGGCGTAAACATTGAATATTTGGTTGCATCTTGCTTAACGCAATACTTCATAAATTCTTGAAGACTTCCTGTAAGCAAATCGTATTGGATGCCATAGGCTTGTCCGCCTCTGGAGTCATCCTTGGTGAAATACCAGAAAGCGTCATCATTTGTTTTACCCGTTTCATATTCAATCCAGAACCACATTGCACCGAAATAACCTAAGCTATCCGAGCCAAATGCTGCGCTGCTATTGCCTAATCCAATGCTATCAATCCACGCTTCGTTCGGATACAAGGTATGGCCCAGTGTATAGGCCATCTCGTTCAGGGCATCGCGGTATGTTGCCTCGGAGCTGACACCAGCTGCTGCCACTGTAGAAGTGGTGGTATTGGGCGATGCGGTCGTCGAAGAGGATGCTTTTTTATTATTAACGGGGACGTAAACATTGTTATATGTTCGACCCTCATCATATGCCAGTTTGTGATTGGATACATAAACGTCTATGTGTTTCCCTTTGATGGCACCACCTGTATCGTGTGCAACACGCCACCCAATTCCCTCTATAAAAACTCTCGTACCTAAAGGGATGACTGATGGATCAACGGCTATTGTTTCTCCCTCAGTAAGAAATGTTCCATCGGCGGACTGTTTGAGGTTATTGCCATTACATTGAACGCATCCACAATATCGAGTTATCAAAAAAGATCCCATCGCTTTTAGCGGCTCTCCGGCATCAGCAGCCGTGACACCGGTTGATGAAGACGAGGTCGTTGTGCTCGTTGTATGGCCTACTGATGTACCTTCTTCGTAAACCGTGTCAAGCGTAATTCCGCTTGGAAGGATTGCCTTTTCAATTACTTCAGAAACGACCATATCATATACAACAGGATATACATATGTAATAGTCTTTTTACCTTCCTTTACAATTTTCTTTTTTATTTCGCCGTTTCCATCGCGTTCAAAATCTGCGCCGAATAAAAGATTGCCATATGGATGTGCAGTATTTGAGGTTGATTTTGCAGAATCCAACATATTTTTTAAATCATTATACGCTGACAGACCTGCCACTTGATCATTCTCGTTGCCTTGATAATGTTTAAAGGCTTCATCGCCTAATCCGTTTTTTGTAGAAACGGAATACCCGCTATAAAGAAGCACCATATTTTGATTATCATTAGGCGTGGATGGTTCAACATAATGGGACGCATCCAATTTCCAGTTGTTACTTGCAGCAGCATTTTCTAGTGACTTATACGCTGCCTGTTTGCCATCATCTAGTTCCTCTACAATCATTTCTCGACATTCACTAGCCTTGTCTTCCATGTCTTTGTAGCTAGTATCGGCATCCTTATTATCCGAAAAGTCTTTTCCGTCAGAAACGGACTCTGGATCATTCTGATGCAGCAACGTGTTACTGATGATACTCGGCATAAAATAAAGTAAGCATCCGAAGATGAGAGCAATGCCGAGTGAAGCACCTATATAAATCTTGATAGGCAGCGGAATAAGGGAAAACAACGTTTTTGCTGTTTTGGCTGCTTGTTTGCCTTTCTTAACTGTTTTCTTGGCAGTTGCAACGGTTCTTTTCGCAGTTCTCCCCGCGTTCAGCGCACTGTTTGCTGCATCTTTAACACCATCATAACTTTCTTGCAATCCATTTTCTAATTCGTTATTTGCTGCCATGCATTCACCCTACGAGAAAGGTAAGACCTTTCCACGGGCTCTCCTCCTTTCAGATAACAGAGGAGGAAGCTCATTTTAGAACTTCCCCCTCTGTAAATCGGTCTTAGTACAAGTCATCGTCATCATCACCTAACTCGAGCTTTTTCAAGAGGACTTCTCGCATAGCCGATTTCATCCATACGGATTCAATTTTTTTCGAGCTTTGAGAGTTCTTGTCTTGGGCAGGAGTCACCGAAACCTGCTGCATCGACTCTTTTTGTTTAATTGGTCTGATCTTGGGCGCCTTAGCTTTTTTAACCTTCTTCTTTCTCTCGCGCACTTTCTTTTCGCGCGTAGCCTTTCTTTCTTTCTTAACCCGTTCGACGTGATTCTCAGCTGCCGGAGCATGTTCCTGTGTTACTTCCTCCGCCTCGTTTTCGGTCTCATCTGCCTCGAGATAATCCTCCGTCTCATCGTCGATGCCTCCGGCTTTCACTGCGTCATGATACTTTTTAATCTTCATAAGAGTACCTTGGAATCCGTCCGAAGAAATACTGTCAAGGATTCCATCCAACGTCATCAGATTGGTATCGTACAGTACCAATTTATCAGTAAATTCTACATAGCTTAGTTTCCTACGCTTTCGGGAAAATCTAATGTAGGCTATAAGAAGTTGTGATAAGCTTTCGCCTCCTATACCGAAAGCTGCCAGAGCTGCTACAGGAACAATTGTGAACATCATCACAATAATCGATAGCTGTAGCCCCACGTGGAAAATGTTGAAGAACAACTGATATTCCACAAAGGTTAAGGGGGCGCACAGAACACCCATTTCTACTGCATTTCGAGTTGTCAGATGACCACCAAGCACACCACCTGTGTCCTCGAAATTTTCGGGTATATAGTACACTTCCGGTCGGATTTCTTCATCTGCCATAATACATCACCTCACAAAGAAATTGGTAGCATTGTCGTTTGTCAATTTGATTTATAACCTTTTACTGTACATTGTGGATCGGACCACTCAGAATAACCAAGGTAAGTGAAGTTATCACTTCCCGCTCCGTACATAAACGCCGGATATAAATAAATCGTGTACAAACCATATTGTTTTGCTGTACTAGGATCGTAGCAAGGCGTTACTGCAAAAACCGGGTAAGCATCCGATTTCAAACGAGTTGCGGTTGTCAGTTTCCCTTGTTCTCCCCGATTAAGGAGGTACGAAGAATATGTCATATCTGTTTCCTCGACCACATATCTTGACGCCGCAGGAATAGTGGGATTATTGTTCTGTGTCGAATACTCTTTTGTACCATCAGCATGTGTAACGGAAGCAATATTCCATCCATCGTTATTCAGCCCCTCTATAGCTGTTTTGCACATTTCCTCTCGATACGAGGCATATTCACCATTCGACACATCCGAACTCTGGGCATCACGCATGAAACATTTTCCTTCGTCATTAACGCCAAATCGAATATAAAACGCATCCATAAAAGCCTCGTTTGACAAGTCAACTGTACGAATTAGTATTCTTGCATCTGTTTCTCCGTCTTGTATACGTTCCATAGTCTCTTTGCTAATAACAGTGGCTAAACCGTACTTGCTTTTGCTTCTAAACAGGCCATTGACAAGCGAGTTATCGGTCCAATCATCTATGATAAAGCAATTTACAAAAGGGTCGCTCTTGTTGACATATTGCAGATTGAACTCATCGGAATAGAAAATGCCACCATCCGTAGGTTTAATTTGGAATCCTATTTTTCTATCTGTTGCATTTGATGTAGGAGAGAGAGGGATGCCAAAACCTTCATCTAGTTCCACCAGTTCATTACATCCCAATGTATAGGTTATGCCGCTTTCTCCTGTATAAGATACCGTTGATGGCTGCAAATATTCACTGCCCAAAATCCTTGTTTCTTCGGCATCAGGCAGTTCCCCCTCTTGAGGGGCTTCTTTCTTCTGTAGCTTGTTAGTGCATGATGAGAAAAGCCAAAGGAAAATCAGAACAACGGTCAGCAGTATAACCCCCCAAAAAGGTGTTATCTGTTGTTTCTTATAACCCATTATCTCTTCAATCCTTTCGTGTTTGTCGTGGGGGTATATGATATCAACAAATTATTTTTGTTGTTGTCTTCGAACAATTGAGTTAGGTTTCACGAACATTACTTGACGAACTGTTAGTTGATATTCCGAAATCCTGTTTAAAGAATTTTTGCGGAGAGATGATAAAGTCCCTCCGCAAACTAATACTGTAAGTGATCGTTGGTTATTTCTTTTTCGGGTTAAGACGATTCATAGCAGCCTGATACAGCTTGGGCTTCGGCTGCGACTGCGTTTGACTTGCCCGCATTTTCGGATTTGCAAATGTACCTCTAACTTTATTATTGCTACCAAGTTTAACGTTTCTTCTGGTAGGAGCATGCGCATCCGCTTCCGCTTTCGGCATCAGTTTGTACTCAGAACCATTCTTGGAATGCATAGTTTGTACATTTTTTGCATCCGGGGAAACGTTCCACATCGCAGAAGCAACAGCCGTATACTGCTGACCATTGATCGAGACATCAAATCGGCCATCTGCGGTGCTTTTGCAATTCGAAATATCTCCCATAGCCTTCAAATCGTCAAATGTCGATGCCGGATTGTCTTTATAACGCGCTACTGCTGGATTGTTCAACGTATTTGTAAGATCCGTTACATGATAATCCATACCGCCAATCTGTTCCATGGACGAGTTCAAAGAAGAATCTCCATTGTACATCTGGTCGCATGCATATTCCTTTGCTTCTATGATGTTGCCATTATTATCGGTACGCATAGTTTGCCACACACCAGGAGCCACTTCCTTGGCCGAGCAGTTTTCCTGTTTATTGAAAGCTTCCATTTTTCGGGTCATTGCATCATTCTTCGAATTAAAGGCACTTGCACCAGCACCGGTAGCAGAAGCGAACATTTTCATTTCCTTACCGTCGGCATCCGTCATCGTGATTACGCGACCCTGAGTGGTATTCGGATCAGCATTCGTGTGTCCTTTCTTATCCGGATCCAACGAAGCGACTGTGACCTCAGCAGTTTTCCCGGTATTGGGATCTGTCCACATAAAGCTGAATGTGCCATCCTTGTTTGATTTAAACGAGTTTTTATCAATACCATTTGCAATATCAGAGTTATTCAGGCTGCTGTTTTTAATAAAGCCCTCGCCGCCCCTAAAGCCATCCAGTTTCGCACGCTCTTTGTTCTTGAGGCTTTTGTCCATTGCATTACCATAAGAGCCAGCGGTTGGGATCCCGTCTGTTCCTTGATGAACTCGTTTTTGTGCTTTTTTCTCCAATCGCCTTTGAGCCAATGCCTTACTTTTTCCCCCAAGCCACTTTGCAGCATTCTTAGTGCCTATAGCACCGTTCTTCGCTGAAGCGAAAGTTCGACGTACACCCATTGCAGAAGCAACCATTGCACCAGCAAGTCCTCGGCCAGTCTGCGCTGCGGACAAACCCAGCGTGTTCAGGTAGCTATCAATTCTTGTAGCGACTGCAAGAATACCGTGCATCATCAGGCACCACACAATTATGATAGTACCCAGTTGATAGCTCGCCAAGCTGCCCTGTTTCGCTGCCACCTGAGCTTTGTATGTCTCTATGAGAGTATCATAACTGTTCAAACCCATCATAAATATTCGGAAAAAGATTACATTGCATAGCATAAGGAACAGCTGGCTGCCAACCATGCGCACCCATGCGCTGAAGATATTGCTAGTAGATCTGCTACCTAGCACGGAAAACGCAAGAGGGCAAGTATAATATAGCACGCCTAAAACAATATACCGTTCTGCAATTTCAATCAGGAACATGATAAACTGATATACCAGCATGAACAGTAAGAGCAGTGACAAGATAGTCCCGCCAACCGATCCAGCTGCCGCAACGTGACTGCCTGCAGCAGATTCGTTTAACGAGCTTGTCATCTTTTCCGATACACCTGTAAAGTCTATCGCTGTTGCTTCACTGGTCAATTTGACAGATAACAAAGCTCCGTACATGGTATTGAAAAATCCTTCGAATGTGTATATTATGAAGCGACCACTATATATGAGAATACCAGCAATGATAGTCCAGGCAGTTAAACCCAGCGGAGTATCATTGCTGCCTTGCGCTAGAAACATCATTTTGCCTAATTGCCATACATAGTTGATCATCAAAAAAGCTATGGCAATTACAATGAAGTATTGATAAAAATCGCCAACGGAACTAAAAACAATATCAAAGAATGACGTTCCACTGCCTATATCCATAGTCAATAAACCGAGGATACTGTTGCCAAATACATCCGCTATATAGGATGTAGCGTTGACCAATACATTGACAAATTTTTCAACGAACCAATCCAAAATTAACGTCCCCCCTTTTTATTATAGGCAGTTCTTTGAATATTTGATGTTGGCCTTGGCGTTAGATCAATGTAACGCCGGTTCAAGGCTTCATTCATGGCCTTGTCCAAGTCCCTTGCCCGTGCAAATGTGTGAGTCTGTGTGGGAGTACGATGCATAAAGACCTTATCGATTGTATTCTGTTCGAAATTGTCAACCTTGGCCATAATATAGCCCACTCCATTTCTTGCATAGTAGGTAACCAACTTCTGATTATCTTCTGCTCCTTCCACAATAGAAGTGGAGATTATTGGAGACATAACGAATTTTTCCTCCCCTCTTTCCATAAAGAGTTGTTCAGCAGTACCTCCTGCCAATTTGTATTTATCCCGTGCAATGTCATCCATAAAATTGGCACGCAGCCACTCCCGCTGTTTGATTTCGTCAGTAGGAATTACTGTGTCATCACAAGTGCGCAACAAATGTCCATCGCTGTCAGTTGGAACGCTGATATCATAACGCCAGTAGTCCAAATCTCCTACTCTGGTTTGTGTCGCATTTAGGCTGGGATCCGGCATAAAGCTGCATACCGGGGCCCATTCGGTCATCATTTCAACTCCAGATTCATTCTTGTAGTTTCGCCGATATGCGCCCGTTTTCTGGCCCTGGTTGTCTTGTACAGCATATACTTGACCATTGGTGTTTTTGTTTCCCAATCCATAGGTCTTTTTAAACGCCGCCTCTGCAGCACTACTGCGTGATAGATATTCTGCTGCATTTGCACCGATTGCCAGCATCACAAATCTGCCTTGCGAAGGGATGTCGATTTCTCGTCCGCCATACTGGCGCACAAATCCACGCGGAAGATTCTCTATCGGCGCCAATGCTAACGTCAGAGATTTCCCGTCTTTATCCGGAACCGTATCAATCATCGCCATGCCGTTATCTATGGTGAACAAAGAGCGTTCGAACCGTTCGTTTTTCAGTTTTGGATCCTTTAATGCATCCAAAAGTGTATTGGCAGCGGCAGTTGCTGTTCGCCCATTTTTGATGGGCGAGTCATTACCAGTTTTGTGTCGCAAAGCATCTATAAGATCGGGCAAAGGCACCTTTCCAGCTTTCAAGGGTAAATCTTTATTTTTCCGTCTCGTACGTGCAGAACCTTCTGTGGCTTCTTGTCGAGAATTCGTTACACGAGCTATAGCACGTCCTAGGAAGCCCTTTTTTCCTGTCTTCTTACTTTGAGCAGAAGGAGCAAACACCATGCCAACATCGATGGCATCCATCAACATGGAAGCCATCATGCCAGATCCAGTTTCAGCGGTACTGAATCCGAGCGTGTTTAAGTAGCTATCAAACTGAGTGGCTACATGAAGCAATCCATAGACTAGCAGACACCATGTTACAACAATAGCCGGTATTGTATAAGATTCATACTGAGTTCTTAAGCCATTCAGTGCCGTAGAAAATCCAGTAACCGATTTCAGAAATAGCGCAAGAAAAAAGACGTTCATAAACATCAAGATGAACGTCGAGGCCAGCATACGAATATATGCCTTGAAGGAGTTTCGCATGGATTTCGTCGTAATAAAACAACACGCAAGCGGGCTAAATATCAACAGCATACCCAGCACAAGATATCGCTGCGCTATTTCCAAAAGGAAACTTACGAATTTCCACGCAATCATCAGCATCAGAACAACTAACAAGAAAGTAATCATGAGGCCCTCAAGCTGTGGACCAAAATCTCGGAATTTCGCTGTTGCCGATAGATGTTTGGTGATCGCCAAAGCAAATAACTGAAAATTTGCTTTTTTCGGAACCATGCTCATCGGTCCTGAATAGATTGCCAAGAATATTTTTTCCATTTGTACAATCAGGAAAGGTGCACACGAAGCCATTATTCCTGCAACAATCGCGCCTGTAATTACAGACGTAGGTGTCTCATCTGCCTGTGAATGAAACATGATTTTACACAGCGAAGATACCGTTATAATAAATATAAACGCGAGAGAAATCACTCGCATCATCGGTATTATTCCCGAGTATCCTTTCAGCAGCAAGTCAAACAAACTGCTCCCAGTGCCTATATCAGGTTTAAAAAGAGAAACTGCACTATTTGCTGAAATCGTCATGATCGAACAACTGCTGCTTAGTATAATGTCTACAATGGCACCCAAAAAAGACAAAAGGGGCATAACTGCTAACGCCTTTAGAAATGCTAAGACAGAACCAAAATATTCGATGATACTTTTTACACCGTCTACAAACCATACTGCAAGGCTTGTAATGCTATCAATGGCTGCCTTTCCGATTTCAACTATCTTGTCAACAACGGCCTGCGCTGTCGATTTAATCTTTTCCCAGATAGATGCAGCAAAAGACTTTGATAGAACCATGTACTGCCGTCTAAGAAAAAGTTTGAATTTCACATATTGCCCTTTCTAGGGAAACATTCCCCTTTTTAACGTAAAAAGCATCAGCAGCACCACTCAGAGGAGAGAGGGTGCCGCTGATGCTTTTATCTGTAATTAGTCTCCTGCTTTTTATTTCGATTGTGGAGCTGCTTTACCGTCGGTTATAGTTGTAAGACCATCATTCATACCAGATGTCGCTCCCTTAATGATCTTAAAGATCAGAGCAACACAGTTCAAACCGACATAGCATACGACAATACGTACAATCCAGTCAGTAGCCTGCGCCGCTTTCTGGGGATTGCCGGCCATACGCACTGCAAAAGCAATTAAAAGTGCTAATGCGGCCGCTGCAGTGATAATACCATATGCAACATTGAAAATAGACTGAATGGCTTCACCTATCTGCGAGCCGAACGTACCTAAATCGGTTGGGCCTGCAAATGCAAAAGACATAAGTGCTGCTGCTGCACCAACGCCAGACGAGATACCAAAAGTTCTCTGCATATTTTTCTTGTTCTTCACCAGAGAAATCTTCAGGTCAATCATCTGCGCCTGCATCGCTTTATTACAGCGTGTGAGAAAATTGTTTATTTCAATCCTCCCCTTTCATATTTAATCTCAGAGAGTCTATTCTCTACGAACAAAGAGTCTCCTCTTTCTCTCTGTCCATAAAAAATAGGCTCACCTCAACATATCACAGAAAATGATATGCTTAGATGAACCTATTTTAGGAGTATGCTCACACCTTGAGCATACGTGTAATATCAAATTTTAAAAGCGCCCATGTCGGTGCATCCTCGTGACTTCAGGCGCATGTAGAACACAATTTCCGATATTTACAGTTTTTCATACTATAATTATACCACGTCCCCTTTATATAGCAATTACTTTTTTTGTCCACAAACATACCACAAGGGGTACACAAGGAGTACACATCCATCTATAAGAAAAGGACGGTCCTCTCAAAAACGAAAACAGTCCTTTTGGTGCATTGCTGAAGTCGTTACACTCAAATGCAGCACTTAAATATAATATTGATAGTCTGGCTCCAACTCATCATCGTACATTTGCCGTAAAAAGGTCAGGATCTGTACCAGTTCTTCTTTGTTGTTTGCATATCCAAAGATGTCTCGTGCCAGATTCTTTTGCGCTTTTTTTAGCCTCTGATAGTAGATTGTTTTTCCGCTGAAGTGAAAATGCTCTATCACCTGTTTTACCGTAGGCCTTGTATCGCCGTCAATATAGAGATAAGATAACAAAGCATGCGAAGGCAGGTCTTCCTTCTCAAGAAAACGCATCCCTAGCCGGATAGCTTCCAATGCGGCCTCCAAACGACGACCTGTCATAATCTGCGGCTTATAATCCTTTTCAAACCGCCGCTCATCATTTACACTTAGTAGCTCCAAACGATTAGCAAGTTTTTCGAACGAAAATTCCGCGTCTGTTCCTGCTATTGTACTTTCCTTGCTAAGCTTCTCTTTGAAGTCAAGTACAAAAACATGATAATTATTCTTGATATGGCGATAGTTTCTCAAGAGGCTATCTATGTTCTTATAATTCTCTTGTCGCTCTTTTTGCAGACGCTTAGCCTTCAGAGAATCTGGGATATCTGTATCCGCAATAATTCCAGCACGCTCCAAGTAAGAACGAACCATATCATCTGCATCCAAAAGCTGCTGCTCTCGCAGCGCCTTCTCTACTTCCACATTTCTTTGACGCACCAGTCTCACCCCCGCTCAACATAAACGCTATAAATCTTATTTCATCATAAATAAGAATTTATTATCATCAAATGCAATTATCCGTATTTTCAAATTTTTATCCAAGGAAATAATAACATCTGCTATATTTTATGTCAAGTGAAAACGTGTACCTCTCATGTTATTATCTTATACTCCGGGCAAGCTCTATATATACTTTTATTAGCCAGTTGTTTATTTGTTGGCATATCTCACAAAATTATTGTGCATTCAATAAAGCGACATGCTATAGCACGCCGCTTTATCAAAACCACTTATATTATTGAGGAAAATACTTTGCACGCATCGTTTCGAATGCAGAGCTGGTAATATAATCATCCAGTCCCTTATACCGCGAGTCCCACTGTAACGTGCAGTGAGGGCAATGAACTTCATCCAGCATAACCTTCAAACGGTCAAGCTGCTTGGCGACTTGCTCATTTGTTTCTGCATCCATGTCATACGCGATATATACCTTGCGCAGTCCGATGGTCTGCAGTTCCTTGACGGTACGAGGAACGTCCTTAAGCGCATTAACGCCTGGTACTGCAATGACATTCACACCGGTAATCGCATTGACAATATATGCCTTGAGAGCACCCTCAATCAATACGACATCAAATGGAGCGAAATGTCCAACTTGGTTGTTTGCGTTTTTTCCTGCAGAGATTGCTTTAACCCGGTCGGTGTAATCTTCACCAACCCAGTTAATCCAAGGCCTGCAGCCTGTTCCACCAGGATAATTCTTGCTTGACAAGTATCCGTACTTCGGAATATGCCGTTCATCGCTAGGATTATCATACCTAATCTGAAATCCCTGAATGGAACCTATTGCATTTCTAAGAGGAATAAGGAATCCATCATCAACAACTTTTGTCAACGACCACTTCCCGTTCTGCGCAATACAAAAACCTGGAACGCCCTCTAGCTTATATCCACTGGTAGTCAGCCGGCTTGCAATACCGAAGGCATCAACTGTTCGTCTCAAAGATTTGAAACCAATTCGGTCGATATCTTTATCGGAGAGTCCACGTTTTTTTAGATCGCCTCTGTGCTTCTCGCTCAGCGACATCAACTCCAGCATTTTGTTGTAGGTTTCGTTTTTCACTTTCTGAGAAGCGTGCACCTCCGGTTCAGAAACAGATTCTGATGGAACTGCTGTAGGCGTGTATTGTCCGAGTTGCCCCTCTTTTACTCGATTAGCAACTTCATTATAGGGCCACCCAGTATAGTGGGCTATAAATTTATAGACGCCGCCTTTGAAGTCGCATCGATTGCAACCAAAGACTTCTTTTTTGAAATCAAGGTTTAATGTTCGCCTTTTGGTATGGTGATTTGGCGAACAGCAGGGGCACATTATATCTATCGTCATTCGGGTTGTGTCAACTAATGGTCCCGCATTCAAATCAACACGGACTTTCAAAAGTCTCACTGCTTCCGCCAAACTAATAACACTTTCTCCCATCGTATTTTACCCACCTTTCTTAAATACGAATAATCCCAGAGGAATTTGTCCTCTGGGATTATTATATCATAGAACAACCAACTTGGTTGTTCTATTTCTTTTTTGATTCCTCATGATATTCCGGAAGCATGCCCTTTTCACGAGCCTTGTCCAGAATCTGAATTGCCTGGATACCTTCATCGGTGATGAAGATGCGATCCATCTTCCCCAGGCGAATATTACGGACAATGACACGCATCATCGACGCGCATTCATTGGCCATTTTCAGCAGCGGCTTGCCCGCATACGGTGCCCACTGCTTTTTCTCGGCCTTTGCGGCGAACTCAGGACGGTAGGTGCAAAGTACAGCACCAGCCTCCGCAATCTCCTTCGGAGTGAGTTCATCTTCAGAACTTACTTTTGTCTCTTCGCTTGCAGTTTCCTTTTTGGGCTCTGCCGTTTCGGAAACAGAGGGCTCCTCTTCGACAGCGACTTCTCCTGCAAGTTCCTCAGACTCTACGGATTCTTCAACTGAGGTTTCTTCCTCCGCAGAAGGAACTTCGACTGGATGCTCCAGAACAGGAGTTTTTTCTTCTGCAACGACAGCATCAGAAGTTTCTTCATCAGGACCTACAGTGATTTCTTCCGGCTCTTCGCTTACAGGTTCAGGTTCAACTGGCGAAGAAGCCTTGTCATCTTCGTTATCCGTTGCTCCTTCCACTGTCTCCTCGTGCTTACTTTCCGGGAATTCGATCTGACCGCTTAACGGCTGTTCTCTCTCTTCCACCGGCAGCGATTCCTTCTTACTACGACGGCGACGCTTGGGCATCTCCACCGTGTTCTGATGCTCTTCGGTTCCCGTTTTCTTATCCAGAAGAAGATCATCTGCATCGGAAAGCAAAAGCATCTCTGCATCTCTTACCGCATTCGGCTCCATCGGAGCCAACCGCTCCATCTGAATCTCCGAATCGTCAGCAATGACACGAAGAACGATTTTAATAAAATTTGTGGCTGCTGCAGAATTGGTGAGCTCCTCCAGCCTAATAGCAATATTTTTTTTCATTTTTTTCAGGAATGAGCATAACCCTCACATAGGATGGATGCCCTTCCCTTCTCTCCTTTCATTTTTTGTTTTTTACGTCGCGAAAGTGTTGTTATCCAACCTTCACTCCTTTCTCTGTAAAAATGTATATAAAAAAATAAGCCAAGAAGTAATAGGAAAACTTCTTGGCTTATTATAGATTTCATGACAGTTAGAACCTTCTGGTTCTAATGGGAAACTAAGCTGACAACAATCAGCAAAAAAGAGACTTTATAATCATAGTATATATGTTTTCCCCTAAAACGTCAAGTCTCGATCCAAATTTTTTTGAAACAACCAAGTTGGTCATTTTCCTATTTAATATTTTCACGAATTAGTGACTATTTTATATTGACTCACTTTATTATTGGTGATATAATCAATGTATAAAGAAGAGCTGCTAACTGCTCTACAAGATACAAAACCTATTGCTTTCAAGGGGTGAGTACAATTAAAATTATTACTATTATTAACTACAAGGGTGGTACAGCAAAAACCACCACCACAAAAAATATGGCGGCAATCCTTGCACGCAACTACGATAAGAAAATTTTGTGCATTGATCTCGACGCCAGTGGTAACCTGTCTTCCTATTTCGGCCATAAGAAGCCGGACTCGCAGCCTTGCGGATTATTCCGCCTCTTAACCGAGCCTGCCACTTCCGCTGCCGATGTGATCGAGCATACCGATGACCCGAATATCGACATTATTGACTCCAATGATATGATTATCAGAGCCGATATTGCTATGAAACTGGATTATGTTAATCAGCAGCAGTTTCATCTTCGTAGCAAACTCCAATCCATTCAGGATCAATACGATTACATCATCATGGATTCTCCCCCGACGGAAAATCTCGTTGTCATCAATGCAATGGCAGCTTCTCGAGAACTTTTAATCCCCTGCAATGTTGAGCAGGACTCTTATGACGGCGTGCTGCGCGTGATGAAGGCTCTCTCTGCGGTGAGAATGTATAATCCGGCGTTGGATATTCGAGGTGTACTGCTGACCCAGATCCAGAACAACGGCACAGATAAGCAGGCGGTAGCACTCGGTGTTGCAGATCTCCCTCGTTTCAAAACATACATTCGACACTCGGTACAGGTAAAGAACTCGAACTTCAATCGAGTAGCACTTCTTGATCAGGCGCAGGACAGTAACCCGGCTAAGGATTATGAGAACTTTGTTGCCGAGTATCTTGGCGTTGCTCTGCCCTATCCGAATGAACCGTACGTAAAGCAGCATAATTAAAGGGGGAATAATCATGGCAAAGAAAGTTAACTTACAGCAGTCGCTGAACGCCAATAATGCTTCCCTGCTGAATGATGCAAGTCGTGCAATGGCGGTTCGTTCCGAACAGATTATCTGGATCCCTGCCAACCAGGTGCATCCGCATCCCGCCGAAGAAGATATTTACGATGTCTCTGATCTGGATACCTTGGTTGAAGATATCGCCCAGCGTGGCATTCAGACGCCGCTGAAGGTTATTGCGCGTGATGATGGCGAGTATATTGTCATTGGCGGACACCGCCGTCGTGCAGCTAATGCGCTCGCAATGGAGCGATATCCGGAATATCGCGAAAAGGGACAGATGCTTCCCTGTATCATCAAGCCTAATTATCAGCCCGGGCATGAGTACGAGGAAATCGAGGATATGATTCTCGACAACCTGCAGCGCGATAAGTCTGATTATGACCGCGTCCGCGAGACCGTTATGTATCATTCCTGCCTTATGCGCCGGAAGAAAACTGAAAATCACGACCTTAAAGTACGCGAAACAATTACTCAGCGTCTTGGACGAAGTGATAGCGAAATTTCACGTCATCTCAGCATTATGAATGACTTACTTCCCGAATTGCTGATATACTTTAAGGAAGGACTTATTGCTCAAACCGTTGCAGCCATCATTGCAAAAAAAGATATTCCTTTTCAGGAATATCTGTTGAAGAAATGGGATAAAAAAACCAAGTTGGCATTACGCACGGTAAACATCATTGAAGACATGTATCTCTCCAATGAAAATAACGATATCGAAGATAACTCCGTAAATGGGAATCCGCCTGCAGAAAATGACTTTGCTGAGACTTTTCCGTCGAACAAAGAAGATCCTGACCGGGAAACTTCCGTAACTGTCGAAGAAGAGAGCCCTGCAACCACTGATTGTTCTGAAGACGTCACCGATGAAGTAACCATTCCATCGGACAATGAACCTACCGAAGATACCATTATAGAAGAAACTACTGATGATATTGATGACGGTGGGGAAGAGACGGAAAACGAAGAAATCGTGTCCGAGAGTAATAAGATCCGAAAAGAGCGTCTGCAGGATATTAACGAGGGACTGCAAAAGATGAATTCTTCTATCGAACGTATCAATCATTTCCTTGACCCGGACAATGTAGTTGATCTGAAAACTCGAGAGAGAGGGAAGATTCTCAAGCAGATCGAACGTCAAATGCTTGCGCTGCAGTCCCTCTGCGACATCCTCGAAGAAATCACAGAAAGCAGAACGAGGGAGTAAAATTGAGCGTAATAAAGGGTAAGCACGATTTACGATCTCTTACATTAGAGGAGCGCAACGTCTTTGTAGAGGAAGAGCTTCGCAGATTATCTCGTGAAATGACCGAGTTAAGAGAAGATGAGCAATTGTCGCAGAACAAGGTGTCCTCTATTCTTGGACTTCACTCTCACGGAAATCTTACGTTGATCGAGCAAGGGAAAAACATTCCACGATTAGATCGAATGCTCAAAATTCTTTCAGTCTACGGATGTACACTG